>JAEEGL013658795.1_pt1 | contig 21644 bp, 16 predicted proteins | sample 9134231 | NCBI WGS metagenome assembly JAEEGL01 (sample SAMN16246548, study PRJNA631951) | gut metagenome | biome: gut microbiome; feature: rumen; material: fiber-attached | host: Bos | place: Iran: Karaj | collected 2018-10
CTCGGCCTGCATGAGACAGCCGTTCTTCTTGTCCGCCCACAACCGTACGGCCTTGATGTCCTTTATGCCGGGCGGCGGATCCACAAGTATGACGGAGCATATCTGGCCGTGCACGGACTCGCCTTCCCTCTCGGCCTCGAATCGCGGATTCGTCCACCACAGGTAATCCATCGAAAGATCAAGCCATGTAACGTCCGTGTCCATGACACGCCCGTCCGGGATAGGACCGGGGCGCTTGAGCGCGACATGGCGCAGAACATTGGTGCCACCACGTTCATGAATCGTAAGATCCACCACCGCCGGCGTCTTGGAGCGATCCAGCACGAGGCGGTAGCCATACTCGCTGCGTACTATGCCTTTGCGATTACGAAGCACGATCGAGCCATCAAGCTGGACGGGGCGTACCGGCAGCATGGCCTGACAATTGGCGAGGATATGCGCCGCCGTCGGTCCTTCGCCATTCGCGCATACCGTCAAAAGGACGCTCAATGCGACAACCGCCGCCAATACCGGCCTGGTCATTCTAGTCATTCTTCAGACGCCTTTCCATGTCTGCGTTGACAGGACCGCCAAGTTCACGGCCACGTTCATAGTGCAGACGCGCCGCGTTGCGGCCTTCGCCAAGCTCCAGCACCACATACGCCAGGTTATAGAGCGGAAGATATGACTTGGGATGGGCTTTCGCGGCCTGTTCGAGAATTTTGCGGGCCGCATAGAGACGTCCTGTTCCGGCCAGGGCTGCGGCCCGCATGACCATCACGTTGAGATCGTTCGGACGTGATTCGTCCATCTCCGACAGGATCGCTTCGGCGGCGGCGTTTTCATTCGCGCGCAGGAGCTTCGCCGCCTCCCGCAACCTGTCATTCCACCCGTCCTGCATTTCCGGCGTCTCTTCCTGCGGCTTCACCTGAGGGGGCTCCTGAGGTTTTTCCTGCGACTTTTCCTGAGGAGGTTTCTTTGGGGTGGTCTGCGCCTTTTCCGGTTGCGGAGCGGGGGTCGTAGCATCAGGATACTTCGGTTCCTCCGGCTCTACCACCCCATGCCGCTTGTTCCATTTACGCTGCAGTTCCGTAGTGTCCGTAACTGAAACCGCGCGGATATTTGCGTTGATCTGTTCGAAACGGATGGTGTCCACGGCCGCCCGGCATGTGGCTATCTTGTTTCTCAGCGGGGCGAACTCGGGCTTTTCGGCGCGCTCCGGATTCTCCACCTGCACTCGCCGGAGCTCGTCTAGGGCCTGATAATAGTAGTCCAGGGCCTTGTCGGGATCGCCGTTAAGCGATTCATCCTCGGCAAGTTCGATGAAGTCGTTGGCCTTCTCCATCAACCGATGGAGACGAGGCGGCTTGTTCGTGTTGTCCTCGGACGATTCAAACGGCCAATACCATGCGGCCTGGGCGCAGGCCGACAATAGAAGCGCAAGAACTACGGCTATTCTTTTCACGGCGATGATTATACCATATTTCGGCGGTTCATATCACATAAAAACGGGTAGATCATTGGACTGCCTGGGCGCGGGGGTGGGCCTTCATGTACTCGTCCTTCAGGTGTTCGACCGAGACATGCGTATATATCTGCGTAGTCGCCAGCGATGCATGCCCAAGCATCTCCTGGACGCTGCGCAGGTCCGCGCCTCCATCCAGCAGATGCGTCGCGAAACTATGCCGTAGCTTGTGCGGCGTGATGTCGGATGGAAGCGACGCGGCCGCGAGCCAGTATTTCATGCGGCGCTCCACGTCGCGGGCGCTTACCGGCACCCCTCTTTCATTCAGGAACACGCGCGTTGCGGAAGATCCCCCTTCCGGCCACATTTCGACGGCCTGCGCACGAAGATCGCTCATGGCCCGCAGAGCGGAAGACCCGAGTATGCAAAGCCGCTGCTTGTTGCCTTTTCCCGTAACGACCACGCCGCCCGTGGAGAAATCGATCTGTCCCCAATCCATGGCTATCACCTCGGATATGCGGCATCCAGTGGAGTAGAGAGTCTCGAAGATGGCCTTGTCGCGCAGATGTGCATATGTCTGGACGGGCGTGTCGCCACCCTGACGACGCAGATTCTCCAACTCTACGGCGGGAGCGTCGAGAAGCCTGGCCGTCTCGGCGACGGTGAGCACCTTGGGCAGCGACTTGGCCAGCTTTGGTCCGCGCAATCCCGCAAAAGGATTCTCGAGCATCAAGCCTTCGCGCACCAGAAAACGGAAAAACGTACGCAGCGAGGCGAGTTTGCGACGCGTTGTGGAGGGGCGCACTCCATCGCGGGCAAGCGCCATCAGGAACGAACGCGCGTCCTCGGCGGTGACACTCATCCAGGGGAAAGGCGCGGAAACGTCTTTCCCCCACCTGTAGGCGGCGAATTGCGATATGTCCTGCGCGTACCCCGCATCCGTCAAGACGGAGGCGTTCCGCTCTGAAAGTTCGTACGACCGGAAGCTCTTCACGGCCGGATCGTCGGACGATGCAACGCAGGTCGCTAGCGCCGTGACGCCCTCCTTCGCTTCAACGCGCGTTCGGCGCGGGCGGCAAGCTTCGCGTCGGCCTCGGCCGTGCTGGCCTTGACCGCATCGGGAAGATTCACGAGCCCCAGCCTTTCGGCGTTCGCGTCGAAATCAGGTATCTGCGCACGGTAGTTGACGAGAATCCTCCGCAACGCCGCAACCTGCCGCGGCGAGAGCGAACTGCGGCGCGCATACTGGTCCTGCAGCGACTTGACGAACGCATGGTCGTCATAGACGCGACGTCCGCGGCGTGCGGGCTCCTTCCATTCGCCGATCTTCTCGACCATCTGCAGAAGCTCTGGCACCGCGGGATCGACGGGCGCGATCTCGAACCCGCCAGGTACGTATGGCGCGAGGCGCGCGCGGACCTGCTCGGCATCGGGCAGCGCCCCCGAATTCTCGCCGATCGAACGGGCCAGGATGGAGAACTGCTTCTCGGAAAGCACCTTGCCGCGATCGACCTGCTCGCGCAGGGAGTTGAGGAACGGGTTCTTCGTGAGACCGCCGATGCGGTCGATCGTGAGGAAGCACCATTTGACGAGATCCACCGACGGAGCGTTCTTGGAGCGGTCCACCTCCGGTCCGTAGCCGAGGTCCACAAGACGCATCTCGCCATCCTTTATCTGCTCGCGATAGGCGACGGCGAGCTTGATCAGCGCCTGCAGCTGCTTGTCGGAGAGCGGCTTTTTGCCTTCGGCCATCTGGTCCTTGACCGACTTGACGAACGCTTCATCCGAATACACCCGCTTGCCTGCCGTGACCGGTTCGCGCCATTGGGTGACTTCATCCAGCAGGCCGAACAGCTCCGTGAACTTCTCCGTCGGCGGTGGCGGTTCCTGGGCGCCTTGCAGCCATGCGGCAAACTTGACGAAGAAGTCCGACAGCATGTCGTCGCTCTTCTCGCTGCCATCCTCGACCTTGTCAAGGTCGGCCTCCATCTGCGCCGTATAACCTACGCAGAACAGCTGGTCGAGCTTCTTGACGAGCCAGTCGTTCACGTCTTCGCCACGCTTTGTGGGCACCAGCTGCCGCGATTCGCGCGTGGCATACTGCCTGTCGAGCAGGACCTCGATCGTCTGCGCGTAGGTCGAAGGCCTGCCAACGCCATTCTCCTCGAGCGCCTTGACGAGAGAGGCTTCCGAATAGCGGGCCGGGGGTTTCGTCTCCTTGCGGTCGGAAAGCCAGCGAACGGCCGTAAGCTTCTCGCCTTTCGCGAGCTCCGGCAGCGACTTGACCTCGTCGTTCTCCTCCTCTTCTTCCTTGGAGGCCCCTTTCTTCGGCGTACCCATGACCTTCAGCCATCCATCGAAGACGATCGTTGTCGTGGATGCCGTAAAGAGATATTCATGGCGCAAGCCGTCCTTTACGGCCTCTATGCCTACTGTCTTCTGGACCATTTTGGCATCTGCCATCTGCGAGGCGACAAACCGGCGCCAGATGAGATCGTACAGCTTCTGGGAGGCGCCGTCCAGCCCAAGTTCGTCAGAACGTTTCGTGAGATCGGTAGGACGTATGGCCTCATGGGCCTCCTGCGCACCTGCCTTGGACTTGTAGTAGTTGTCGGAATGGTATTCTGCGCCAAACTCGCCCGTAATAAGGTCGCGCGCCATATCCCGGGCGACCTTTGCGACGTTCACGCTATCGGTACGCATATAGGTTATCAAACCCTGCTCGTACAGCTTCTGCGCGATCGACATCGTACGCTGCGGCGAGAATCCGCAGACGCTGGATGCGGCCTGCTGCATGGTGGAGGTGGTGAACGGCGGATACGGATGGCGCGCCTTTGGCGTATCCGTGATGGAGACGACCCGCAGCGAAGCGCCGTCCAGGTCGTCGACAATGGTGGCCGCATGTTCCTGGGTCTTGACATCCGGCTTTTCGCCGTCAAGCTTCGCGAGCTTCGCCATGAAAGCGGTGGACAGGTCGCTCCCCTTCATGGCCTCGACGCCGAGTATCCAGTATGGGACGGGCTCGAACGCCTTGATCGCCCTCTCGCGTTCCACGAGCAGACGCAGCGCCACTGACTGCACGCGCCCCGCCGAGAGCGAGTATCCATAGCTCAGACTCTTCCACAGCAGCGGCGACACCTTGAAACCGACCAGCCTGTCAAGTATGCGACGCGCCTGCTGCGCATCGACACGCGCGAAATTGATGTCACCGGGATTCTCGACCGCCGTACGGACCGCAGACTTGGTGATTTCGTTGTATGTCACGCGACGGACGGGCTTGCCCTTGGTGACATCCTTCAACACCTCGCTCAGGTGCCAGGCTATCGCCTCCCCTTCACGGTCGGGATCGGGCGCCAGAAGGACTTCGTCCGCCGCGGCGGCCGCCTTGCGCAATTCATCGACTATCTTCTTCTTGTCGGCGCTCACTTCATATGTAGGCGTGAACGTCCAGCAGTCTTTCTTGCCGGCCACGGGCGCTACACGTATGGACAGCCCTTTCTTCGGCAGGTCACGTACATGGCCAACCGACGACTTGACGACAAAATCTCCCCCGAGATATTTACCGATCGTTTTCGCTTTCGCCGGCGATTCAACTATGAGCAACTTCTTCATTTATCTGATCTCTTCTCCTTGTGATAACAAATGATGGCATGTATTGTACCGAAATTCCGCGCTAAAATCCACTCCGAAAAACAAAAATCCTGACACGCATGGTTTCGGCGGCGTTTTCGCCCGAACGGACTCGATCAGTCATCCTCGGGCGGCAGGGCGTGGTTCCGAAGCCGCCGCACGGCCTTTTCCCCCGTGGCTGCGCCGGGCGGCAGCTGACCGGCGTGCGGACGGATCACCATGTACGGCACTTCGCACGGGCGACCCACGGTAAGATGCAGCTCGGTGGCCGCAGGCGTCTCTCCCATTGCGCAGACGAGGGACTCCAGCGTTGTATTGCGGCATATGGGCTGGAAGTCGGTTTCGTTGTTCTTGGGATGCCTGGGATTGATCTCCCACGGCGTACCTTCGTAGTGGGTCGAAAGCGCCTTCTTTATGTCCGCGACGGAGACTTTGCGCTTCGGCTTGACGGAAAACGGGTATTCATCGCCCGCATCCACGTCTACGCCGGCGGCGATGCGATAGGCGTCCTTCCAGCGGTGGAAATTGTACGGCGACTTCCATGTCCTCGGCCCCTGGTAGAAACCGATGAAGTCGAAGTCAGGACCCTTGGCGACGATGTTCGGCGATGCGATATCGCCCGGCCGCAGCTTGTTCACCGTAAGGCAGTTCGGGAAAACCACCACCTCGTCGTCGGGGCAGCGCCGTGCCACGAAACGACGCCCGCGCAGCACCTCAACGACCCATACCTCGTCGCGGTCCGCGATCGTGAACAGGCGGGAAGGCTGCGTGTAGCCGGACTTCGTGACGAGATTGGTCATGATATCCACGCCCTCGCGCGCGGTACGGGCCTTGTCTATCATGTCGCAACGCAGCCGATATCCGATCCCGCCATCCGTCAAAGTGGAATATTCGCCTTCCTCCGGCAGACTGTACGTTACGCCATTCCACTTGTCTACCACGCCGCCGTTGTTGGAGAAGACGATGACGCCATATTCGTTGAAGAATGCGTGCGCGATGGGCTGCTTGCCGCTGCGGGCCTTCACCTCCGACCAGAACGCGGCGGCGGCGCCCTCGCGACGCGGCAGGTAGGCATGCCTCATGAAACACCCTTCATGGTGGTCTTCGTTGTGGGCGACTATCACGCGCCCGGTGTCGCTGGCCTTTTTGCCGACGAGAATCGCCGTGCATGCCAATCCTTCAAGTGAAGCCGCCGCGACGACCATCGCCAACAGCGCTCCAGCGTGCTTCTTCGCTTTTTCCATGTTTACCTCCTTGTGAATATCGTCGTACCTGTACGTCGTTACGCTATACATGCAGCGGCGAGGATTCTCGCGCATGCACCTGGCTGCGGTATAGCGACCATCCGTTGTTGAGCCAGAAAGAGATTCCGCAGACCCACATGGCCGGCATCAGAAGCTCGTGGTTGCCGGATATCTCCGCCACCATCACCACGGCCGTCAAGGGGACCCTGACGGCGCTCGCGAGAAAACCAGCCATCCCCACGAGCGCGAACTCCGCAGGCGCTATGCCGACCCATTCCGGCAGAGTCTGCCTGAAAAGGATTCCCACCGACATGCCGAGCGTACCGCCACATACCAGAGCCGGCGCGAACACGCCGCCGGAACCGCCGGAACCGACCGTGAACGACGTGGCGACAACCTTCAACAGGAACACGCCGAAAAACATCAACGGCACCCACGAGAGGTTCGACGGGGACTTCGGCACATACTCGAAAAAGCGTACGACCATCTCGTACCCGGCGCCGCGTATCCCGGGACTTGCACAGGCGATCGCCCCGACGACGATTCCCCCGACCGCCGCCTTCATCCACGGCCACCCGCGCGAACGCCGGAAGAGACCTTCCACGTAGCGGAAGAAAGAGATGTAGAAGCGCACGCCGAATGTTATCACAAGCGCCAGCGCGAAATACGGCAGAAGGTGCAACCCCTTCTCGAACGGCGAAACCGGCATGTGGAAGAGCGGCATCCACCCCCAGAAGCACGCAAACACCGTATAGCTGACGGTGGAGGCGATGAAGCTCGGAAGCAGCGCCTCGTATTCAAGGTCGCTTGACGAATAGAATATCTCGGCCCCGAATATGGCGCCGGCGAGCGGTGCGCGGAAAAGAGCCGCGATGCCGGCCCCGACGCCGGCGGCGAGCAGTATGCGCGCGGCATGGCGGTTCAGCCGCAGGAGCCGCGTGACCACGCGTCCGCACGCTGCCCCAAGCAGTGTGACAGGGCCTTCGTATCCGGCGCTGCCGCCGCTGCCGACAGTAAGGACAGAGGCTATCGACTTCACTGGTATGACGGTACGGGGAATGTCTTCATCCATATGGAACGCATGTACGGCGGAATCCGTCCCCCGCGCATGCGCTATGCGTCCGAACCGTGAAATGAGAAGAACGCCGCCGGCCGCACCGACCGCAGGAAGGAAGAAGCGTATCCAGGGCGACGACACCTGGCCGACGAGCCAATCCATCTGGACGATCATCCACTGGAATGCGCTTGTGACCATCCCGGTTATGCCGCCAAGAAGCGCGGCTTCAAGGAAGTAGCGCCCCGTGCGGAAAGACATGCCCTTCCCGGACAGGAAGAACTTGAACGACCCTTTGGACAATTCCTCAAGCACCGCACGTCACCGGATCGTTTCCCGGCAATGACGTTTCATCGCCGACATTTCAGAACAGGCCCCCGTTCACGGAGATCACCTGGCGCGTTATGTATGCGGACTCTTCGCGGAAGAGGAACGACACCGCCGCCGCGACCTCCTCGCACGTGCCGAACCTTCTCATGGGAATCGCCTTCCTGACAAGTTCGGGCTCTTCGATCGACGCGGCCATTTCCGTTTCGATCACGCCGGGCGCGACCGCGTTTACCGTTATCCCGCGCTTTGCCAGCTCGACGGCAAGCGCCTTGACGGCACCGATTACGCCGGCCTTCGCCGCCGAATAGTTCACCTGCCCGCGGTTGCCTACAATGCCGGAAACGCTCGATATCGCCACGATCCTACCCCGGATGCGGTTTGACACCATTGGCATCACAACCGGTTTGAGCACATTGTAGAACCCCGTCAGATCCGTGTCTATGACACGATCCCACATGCCCCCCTCCAGAACAGGGAAAGGCGCGTCTGCATTGACGCCCGCGTTGAGCACCACGCCATGGTATGGACCATTCGCGGCGATGTCGGCCTCAAGCACGTTCCTAACGGCATCGCGGTCGGACACGTCGAAGTGCAGATCTGCGAGCGGACTTCTCACCGCATGGGTGACGACTGCGAACCCGTCGGCCGCAAGTCTTTCCGCTATCGCCTTGCCTATGCCCCGGGACGAACCCGTAACGAGAACTCTCTTCATTGCAACTTGTGCTCCTTGAGAAATGACACCATGTCCGGCGGACGGTAGGCATTGAGCGACGCGGAAGCGACCACCGTTCCAGATGCATCCATCATTTCGCATTGGAACGCCGCGGCTTCCGCGTCCTCGAACGTACACGTGGAGGATATAGAGTATTCCGATCCCAGAGGGAAGGCCTCGACCGACAATTCAAGACGGCGCGTACCGAGGAGAAGCCCCGGCCTTGGCGGCATCCCAGGCGAAACAGCCCTGTCGCGCAGACCTACCAACATCGCCGAGGCTTGCGCCATGTACTCGATGGAAACCCACGCCGGCACGGCAACGCCATCGAAGAACGGCGATGACGGACTTATCCGTACGTGCGCCACCGCGCGTTTTTCGGCCAGGTCAAGACTCTCGACGGCATCGATGAGGAGCATCGGTGCCCGATGCGGCACAAGAGAATCTATTTCCATCAATAGACGACTGCAGATGCAGGCGTCACCACGGTGGTGGCGGGCACGACAGCCGGGGCGGGCGTCACTACGGTGGTGGCGGGAACGACAGCCGGGGCGGGCGTCACTACGGTGGTGGCGGGCACGACAGCCGGTGCAGGCGTCACCACGGTGGTGGCAGGCACGACGGCCGGTGGAGGCGCCACCACGGTAGTGGCAGGCACGACGGCCGGGGGAGGCGCCACCACGGTGGTGGAATACGTCGCGCCATAGTAGGGATAGCCATATGCGTCATACCACACGTCGTCATACCAGCCGCTGCGATAATGCGGATGCGGGTGAAGACCACGGCGCAGACGGTGCAGGTCGCGCGGCGCAGGGCCTACGCGGAATCCGTGGTGGTGGCCAGGGCCGGGGCCAACAAACGCCGAACGCCTTGCCGCATCCTGCATACGACCGAACTTGACGGCTTCATGATGCATGACCTTCTGCTGCCTGATGGCCGCAGAATGCTGCGCGCGGTACATATTGGCCGCGGCGTGAGATTGCACCTTGCCCGCCTTGAAGGCCGCGCGCCCCGGCGCCACAGCCGCATGCTTCGCCCCGGAAGGAACATGAGGTTTGGCCCACGCGGCACATGCAAAGACGCCACCTAACAGACATGTTACGAACAATTTTCTCATCAGAATACTCCTTGGTTGTTTGATATACGCAAGTTGACATGCAAGAGTATACCAAAACGGCCATGACTGTGCAACAGGTCTATAGCAGATTTAATGCATCGACATCAAAGGCCATGCGAACACCTTCTGGCAGAGGGCGCGCAGTCCGTATCCATCTGACAGCGGCGACCATGTCTTTTGCGGACGGCGCGCGGAGGACGATCTGTCGCCTGTACCACCCGTCCGCCTTGGCAAGGGCAGCCGGCACGGCCTCCGACACCAGGAACCTGCCGCTCCGCGAAGAATTGTACTTTTCGGCATATGCTGCAAGCGAACGGGCGTATAGAGTGGCCCAACGATCGGAGAGCCCTTCGTCCTTCGCACGGAAGACAAGCGTCGACAGATGGCAATACGGCGGATACGTCCCCTCCTGCCTGGCGGCCAGCTCCGCATCGGCGAACTTGGCGTACGTCGAACCATCCGCCGCCGCACGCACGGCGGGGGCGTCCGGGGAGAACGTCTGTATGAACACCTCGCCCGGCTTGTCTGCGCGTCCCGCACGCCCGGAGACCTGCGCAAGCAGCTGGTAGGTTCGTTCCGACGCCCTGAAGTCCGGAATATTCAATGAAGTATCCGCATTGAGCACGCCCACCAGCGTGACATTTGGGAAGTCGAGCCCCTTGGCTATCATCTGCGTACCGAGCAGGATATCCGCCTGACGGTCGCGAAATGCCGAAAGTATGTCGTCATGCGACATCTTGCGCGCCGTGGAATCCGCATCCATCCGCAGGATGCGCGCATGCGGAAAACACTTTCGGAGTATTCCCTCTGCACGCTGCGTACCGATGCCGGTGTAGGCGAAATCCCGCGCATGGCAGCCTGGACATTCGGACGGCACATGCCGCCAATCGCCGCATACATGGCACCGCAGGCAGCGGTCCGCTTCGTGGTAGGTGTAAGGCAAAGCGGGATTGCCGTCGCCGTCGTCATGGCCTATGCAGTTCGGGCAGGCCGCGATCCATCCGCAGTTCCTGCATTGCAGCACCCGCGAATATCCGCGCCGGTTCAGGAAAAGGATCGTCTGCTCTCCGCGCTTGAGCCGCGCCGCTATGGCATCCAGGAGAAAACGCGAATATACGGGCAGGTGTCCCGTAGACTGTATCTCCTCCTCGAGATTCACGAGATGCACTTCAGGCAGAGCGCGCCCCGCCACGCGCGAAGGCATCGACGCAAGCAGGTACTTCCCCCGTTTGACGTTCAACCACGACTCAAGCGACGGCGTAGCCGAACCGAGGACGACCCGCGCATGTTCTATCGCGCCGCGCATCACCGCGACATCGCGTGCGTGGTAGTGCGGCGATTCGTCCTGCTTGTACGACCCGTCATGTTCTTCGTCGACGACTATGAGGCCGAGATCCTTGACCGGCGCGAATACCGCGCTTCGCGGTCCCACGACCACTCGTGCCTTGCCGGTGCGGATGCGATGCCATTCATCGTAGCGTTCCCCGTCTGACAGCGCCGAATGCAGAACCGCGACCATCTCGCCGAAACGTCCGGCGAAACGGCGCACCGTCTGGGGAGTGAGCGATATCTCCGGCACAAGGACTATCGCGCCACGTCCGTGCGAAAGTTCATGCGCGATGGCCTGCAGGTAGACTTCCGTCTTGCCGGATCCCGTGACGCCATGCAGAAGTATGGGCAACGCCTCGGATTCGTCTTTTGATGATATCCTGTCCAGCGCCGCCTTCTGGCATTCGTTAAGTTCCAGCGGTCGTGTAGCCATCACCTTCCGCCCCGCGAGCGGATCGCGTCGCGAAACCCGCGGGGCGATACTGATGCACCCCTTCTGCGCCAGCGCCTTCAACGTGGCGGGGGAGGTCTTCAACTCGCGGCACAGCGACTGCAGCCATCCGCCGCCAAGTCTCGCTATGTCAGAAAGAAGCCCATGCTGATGCCTGGTGAGCGATTCACCCGACGCCACCGGAATCGCCGGCGAAACGTAAAGAAGTTCTTTCGGGCGAGCAGAAGGCTTCAGAACCGCCGCAGGGAGTGCGGTCTTGAGGCAGATCTCGATCGGTGTATCCGTGTAACCGGCGATCCATTTCACCAGTTTCAGCAGGGATGGCGAGAAGAACGGAGCTTCGTCCACGATTCCGAGGATCGGTTTTATCTTGGGCCCCTTGGTTTCCTGAAATTCCTCGAATCCAGCAAGGCATTCCTGTTCTTCCCTATGGCCGTTAGAGCCAGTAAGGCCGTTAGAACCGTTAAGGCCGTTATCGGCGGTATCGATGGCAAGTGCGAATCCTCTCGCCTCTCTACCCCCGAAAGGCACACGGAGAAGCTGGCCTATGCGCAGCTTCTCCGTGAACTCGACCGGTACCGAATAGGTGAAGAGTCGGTCGAGTGCCAGGTCTATCGCAACCTGTACGAACACCCAGATATCACTTGGACGTAAGGTACTGGAACGGATTTTCCGTAGCGGTCAGCTTGAACCCCTGCTGATAGAACACCTTGAGGTTGCACTGCTTGGTCTTTATGGTCTGCGCACCGCCATCCTTGCGGACGAGCACGACGGCGTCGGCACCGAAAGGTTCATCCCAGTCCGCACCGTTCTTCTGGCCCAATTTGATCTTGGTGGTGGACTTGCCGTCATACTCGTCGGTCTTGAGATCGCCGACGACGACATTGCGCGAAATCAGGATGGGCATGTTGCCAAGCACGTTGTCGAGGTTGGCGCCGATGATCCACTTCACGTTCTTGGCTTCGAACCTGCCCGACGCCGGCCCAGGCACGCCCTGACCAGAGACCTTGGACAGGAGGCTCTTGTCGACCGAAGGCTCCCAGTCCTCGTTGCCGTAGGTATCCATGTTGAACAACGCGTTAAAATAGTCATAAGTCGAAGCGAACCCGCCGCGGCCGACCTTGTCGTCTTCAGCCACGGAATCGTCCGTGCTCGTCTTCGGCCAAAGAGCGGACTCGTTGCCGTTCTCGCGATCCGTGTTGGCTGTTATGATACCCATTATGAGGTTGCGCCCGTCGGCTGCGCAAGCCGCCGTCTTGGCGCTGAGCATCGCGCCCGAGACAGCCGGGAAGAGCGCGCCCATTAGAATTCCGAGAATGCCGATAACGACGAGCAACTCGACGAGGGTAAAGCCTTTGTTTGTCCTTTTCATTGTAAACTCCTTATTTAGATGTTCTTGGGAACGCTGCTATTATCTCATATCTTGGCCGTTTCGGCAAGTGGCAAAATCGCGAAAGATTTTTCCCGACTTCCAATGCCCCACGGTCATAATATGGTATAATCTTCTCCACATGATCTTCGACCTTACATACTATTGGCCCTTCATCAAGCTGGGGGCGACCGACGTGTGGCGGCACAAGACACGGTCGTTCCTGACGATGCTGGGCATGGTCTTCGGCGTCGGCAGCGTCATCGCCATGCTGGCCGTAGGCGAAGGCGCGAGCGCGCAGGCGCTGGAATCCATCAAGCGCCTCGGCAGCGAGAACATCATGGTCTCTAGCGTGAAACCGGCATATGACGCCGCCTCTGCGGCTGCGAACGCCGCCACGGCCGGCAACCGCGTCACGCTCGCATCCTACGGACTTCTCTTCGAAGATGAAAAACGCATCCGCGAAACGGTTCCCGGCGTACGGGAGACAGTCCCCGCGCGCATGGTACGGCGCAACGCCCGTTTCAACGACCGCCGCATAGAACTCAGGGTGGTGGAAACCGTCCCTTCGTGGTTTGAAGTCGTGAAACGGCCCATACTCGCCGGCCGCACCCTGTCGCCTTCCGACTACGCCACGCACGCCAACGTGTGCGTGCTTACGGAATTCGGCGTGCGCAAGCTTCTTGCCGCCGAGAAGATGATAGGCCAGCATGTGCGGCTGGGCGGCAACCTCTTCCTGGTGATCGGAATTGTCAAGAACGAAACCGGCGGCAGCGTGCGCGCGCCGGATTCGGACGCCGACGTGTATATCCCGATGTCGACCGGAGAGCGGCTTTTCGGACTCGCCTCGATACGCATAGTCTCCGGCAGCCGCGAAGGCGAACGCGTCGAGCTTTCCGAGATAATAGTGCGCATGCTGTCCACGGACCATGTCGAGGCGGGCGCCAAGGCCATAGAATCCATGCTCAGATGCTTCCACAAAAAGGCGGATTTCAAGATAGACGTGCCGCTCTCGCTGCTCCGCGAGGCGGAACGCACGAAGCGCACATACAACATCGTCCTTGGCGCGATCGCCGGCATATCGCTCCTTGTGGGCGGCATCGGCATCATGAACATCATGCTGGCGTCCGTCACGGAACGCACGAAAGAGATAGGCATCCGCCGCGCCATCGGCGCGCGCAAGAGCCGCATCGTCGTGCAGTTTCTCATAAACACATGCGTGCTCTCCATATGCGGCGGCTTCGCCGGCCTTGCCGTGGGCATCGCGATTCCCGTGCTCATCACGTTCTTCAGCGGAATGCCCACACTGATACGGGCCTACTCGCTCTTTCTCGCGTTCGGGATATCCGCGGGCATAGGAATAGTGTTCGGGCTGTACCCCGCTCTTCGCGCCGCATCGCTCGATCCAATCGAAGCGCTGCGCCACGAATAGCCGCGCCGCGGCGCGGCACGACCGTCACTTGTTGAACATGAACTCTACGACGTCGCCGTCCTGCATCTCGTATTCCTTGCCTTCGGGACGCAACGCGCCGGCCGAACGTGCGCCGGATTCCCCGCCGTATTTCACGTAGTCGTCGTACGACACGACCTGCGCACGGATGAATCCCTTCTCGAAATCCGTGTGTATTACGCCGGCGCACTGCGGCGCCTTCCAGCCGCGGCGGAAGGTCCAGGCGCGCGCCTCCTTCGGTCCGGCGGTGAGAAAACTCGCCAGGCCCAACGTGTGGTAGGCGAGCTTTATGGTACGATCGAGCGAAGACTCCTCGAGTCCGTACGAAGCGAGGAACTCTTTCGCCTCCTCGTTGGAAAGCCCCGCGAGATCGGCCTCCATCTGCGCGCAGATGACAACCATCTCGCACCCCTGCCTGTCGGCATACGCCTTGAGTGCGGCCACATGCGGATTGCCTTCGCCCGTCACGCAATCGTCCGCGACATTCGCGCAGTAGATCGTCTTCTTGTCCGTGAGGAAATGCAGATCCCGAAGGACCGGCAGTATCGGGTCGCCGTCGGAACGCGGGAAAGTGCGCACTGGATTGCCCTCGCCAAGATGCGCCAGGAGCGCGGCCATGGCCTCGACCTCCGGACGCTTCTTCGGGTCCGCCTTCGCCTCCTTCGCCGTGCGATCGTAGCGTTTCTGAAGCTGTTCCATGTCGGCAAGGACGAGCTCCGTCTCGATGACCTCGGCATCGCCGGCGGGATCGATCGGCGCAGACTTGTTGCCGCCTTCCTGGACATGTATGATATCGTCGTTCTCGAAACAGCGCACCACATGAAGTATCGCATCGCATTCACGGATGTTTGCGAGGAACTTGTTCCCCAGACCTTCGCCCTTCGATGCGCCCTTGACAAGCCCCGCGATGTCGGTGAACTCGACGGTGGCGCGGATTATCTGCTGGGGATGGACAATCTCGGCGAGCTTCTCCAGCCTGGGATCGGCGACCTCCACGATTGCGGAGTTCGGTTCGATCGTGCAGAACGGATAGTTCTCGGCGGCGGCCTGCTGCCTCTTCGTCAATGCGTTGAACAACGTCGATTTCCCGACGTTGGGCAATCCTACGATACCTACTGAAAGTCCCATTTTCTCTCCGGGGTTGGTTTTTGAATCTGAAAATCAGGAAATCGGCGCCGTCACTTCAGGGAGGCAAGGAGCCCGCCGCAAAGTATGAGATGCCGTTCACGTTCCGAAAGCGACGTCACGGCCGTGAAGGTGCGCCCGCCGACCTTGACGGTCGCTCGTCCATCGCCTTCCACGGCCTTGCGGATATCGGCGAACTCCAGCTTGGCCCCCGCTTCGATCCGGCCGTAGTCGCCGGGATCCTCGAAGGTGAACGGCACGATTCCGAAGTTGATGAGATTCGCCCGATGTATGCGCTCTATCGACTTCGCGATCACGGCCTTCACGCCTAGATACATCGGGCACAGTGCCGCGTGCTCGCGGCTCGAACCCTGCCCATACGATTCGCCTGCGATTATCACGTTGGCAAGTCCCGCCTTTACGTTCGCAAGGCACTTGTCGTGGAATCCCGGGTCGCACGGCTCGAATACGAACTTCGCATATTCCGGCACGTTCGAACGGAACTTGAGCCGCGCACCCGCCGGCATTATATGATCGGTCGTTATCTTGTCGCCTACCTTGATCGCGCATACGCCCTTTACCGATTCCGGCAGAGGCCGGCCCTTCGGAACCTGCGCGATGTTCGGCCCGCGCACGATCTCGGTACCCTTCACGCCCTTGCCGGCCGTCTTGCGGTAGAGGAACATTTCGTCATCTATCGGGAAACGCCTGGGCGCAGGCACTGCAGCGACCGTCTTCGCGCGCGGATCCGCAATCTTGCCGGCGAGCGCGGAAGCCGCGGCTGTCTCGGGCGAGACCAGATAGACCTGCGCGCTCTTCGTGCCGCTGCGTCCCTCGAAGTTGCGGTTGTTGGTGCGCAGCGACACCGCGCCCGTACGCGGGCTCATATGCGCGCCGATGCAGAAACCACACGCGTTCTCGAGGATGCGGCAACCGGCCTGCACCAGGATTGCGAGCGAACCGTCCGCCGCCAGCATGTTCACCACCTGCCTGGAACCGCACGCGATGCCGACCTCCACGTCCTCGGCGACGTGCTTCCCCTTCAGGTAGAGCGCAACCGTTCGTATGTCGCGGTAGGAGGAATTCGTGCACGAGCCGATCATTATCTGGTTGACCTTCGTGCCCTTCATCTTGCGTACGGTCACGATGTTTCCGGGCGAATGCGGCGCCGCCATGAGCGGCTCGATCCTCGAAAGGTCCACCTCGAAGACGTCGTCGTAGGTCGCGCCCTTGTCGGCGACGAGCGCCGTCCAGTCCTTTACGCGCCTCTGCGCCGCCAGAAACTGCTTCGTCACCGAGTCGCTGGGAAAGACGCTCGTCGTGACGCCAAGCTCCGCGCCCATGTTGGTGATCGTTGCGCGCGAAGGAACGTCTAGCGTCTTCACGCCGGGACCGAAGTATTCGAATATCCAGCCCACGTTACCCTTGGTGCCGTACTTTTCGAGAACCTTCAGGATCACGTCCTTCGCGCTGCATCCCTTCGGCAGACGGCCGACGAGTCTTATGCCGCGCACCTTCGGCGTGGGGATGTGGAACGCGCCGCCGGCCATGGCGACTGCGATATCGATACCGCCCGCGCCGATCGCAATCATGCCGATACCGCCGCCGGTCGGGGTATGGCTGTCGCTGCCGAGAAGCGTCTTGCCGGGCTTCCCGAAACGTTCGAGATGCAGCTGGTGGCAGATGCCGTTGCCGCACTTGGAGTAGATTATGCCGTACTTCTTCGCCACGGACTGCAGAAAGTCATGGTCGTCGGCGTTCTCGTAGCCGATCTGCACGGTGTTGTGGTCGACGTACGACACGGCCAGTTCGTTGCGCACGTGAGGCACGTCCATGGACTCGAACTGCAGATAGGCCATCGTACCCGTCGCGTCCTGCGTGAGAGTCTGGTCTATGCGGATTCCAAGTTCCGCATCCTTCGATGGGTCGCCCTCCACGAGATGCGCGGCGAGTATCTTCTGTACGACGTTAAGTTGTCTCTTTTTCATGATATCCTAGAAGTGGCGGTTTTCACGCATACGTATTTTACCCCATTCGATCCGGAAAATCAACCGCTTCGGGAGGAAGACGCACGTCTCAAGCGACCATTCCCGATGCGCGGGCGAGCTCCTTTTCAGATGCTTCCGGAAGTGCGATGCCGTCGCGCCTGGCGGACTCTTCGCGCCGCCACTCCAGTTCGCCGGGATACAGGACCTCTGAAACGCCGTCAATTGTCGGACAACGTTTCAGTTCATCGATCATCGCATCGATTCGCTTTCTGAATTCCGGCACGCCACCGAAGAACCCGGGGTTTATAACCATGAAGCAATGTCCCGTGTCGGCGTCCCGTCCGGGCTGCGTGTTCCAGCTGTGGACGCCGCCCATCATCCCGCTCATCGCCATTACGCCGGTCATCACCTCCACCATGGTGGCGAAGCCATATCCCTTGTGCTCTGCGAACGGCAGCATCACGGCATCGTGCCAGATTTCGTTCGGGTCGTCCGTGGGCTTGCCTTCCTTTGTCAGTATCCAGTCGGACGGGATCTTCTTCCCGGCCTCCGCCGCGATCACGAGCTTGCCGGCGGCCACTTTGCTCATGCATACGTCGAACAGCACGGCGCGGTGGGTTTCGCCGGGCGCGGCGTACGCGAACGGATTGTTTCCGATGGCGGCGGCACATCCGCCCGTCGGTGCGACGAGCGGACACGTGTTCGACATCGAAAAGCCCACGAATCCCCTGTCCGCCGCCATCATCGCGTAATATCCGGCCGCGCCGTAATGGTCGGAGTGGTTTATGGTCGCCATCGCGATGGCGTTCTTTTCCGCCTTTTCCAGCAGCCTCGTCATCGTCTTGACCGACGCTGGAATGCCAAGTCCGCCATTGGCGCTCACCATGAGGGAATTGCCGCTCTCGTTGAGGGTTGCAGGTTCGACGGCAGGCTTGATGCCGCCAGCGCGGATGCAATCCAGATAGCGCGCCAGCCGCACCACGCCGTGCGAATGGATCCCGCGCATGTCGGTGGTGACGAGCACGTCCGCGATCATGTCGGCGTCGGCGGACGGAATGCCGCCCGCGCGGCATATCGCCGCGACCGTATCTTTCAGCTCCTCTGGCTTCCATTTCTTCATGAGTCCATCTCCATGCGCCTATCTTGTATCCTGGCAGGATCGTAAACACCTACGCCACATGCGGCAAGATATGTTTCACCGATCTACTGGTCCGTCGTCTCGACCGAATTGTGCTCCTCCGCGCCCAGATGGTCGCAGATGTCCGCAATACGGTCGCAGACGTACTGCATCGTCTTGATGTACCGTTGCTGCATCGCCATGAAGTTCGCGTTGACCGCACGCAACTCCTTCATCTGGGCGGACATGTCATTCCTGAGTTCGGTCATTTCATCGTGCAATTCCTTTCGCAGTCTTGCGACATGCACCCAGATGAAGATGGGCGCAAGGACAAATAGTATGCCGATTATGGCGGAACACACACTGGCAAGAATCGCGAGTATGAATATTATGTTTTCCATTATGACGACCTTCCTTTCTACCTTGCCGGTTTCAACTTGAAGCCCAAGCCGACGAACTGGGCGATGTCGCGGCCGGCATCATCGACGACATCGACGTTGACCACGCAGGAGCTGCGTCCGTCCTTCCTGTACGTTGCCGTGGCGGTCAGCTTCTCGCCTTTTGCCGCCGACAGATAGTTGATGCTTATCTGCTGGGCTACCGTAACCTTCTCGCGGTTGTTCGTGAGCGCGGCAAACGCAAAGTCGGCAAGCGTGAATATGGCGCCGCCCATGACGCCGCCATACGCATTTCTGTGCCGCGGCCCGAGAATGAGGCTCGTGACCGCATGCCTTGCGTCAAGTTCATCCAGGGTGATGCCGTTCTCGGTGGCGAACCTGTCGCACGAGAAGTATTCCCTCGCCGCCTCAATGGAATCGAATTCTTCTGTTGTATCGTCGTTCATCCTTATACCTTTCGTGGGTTGGAAATCGAAATACGCCTCATGGATCCTTTCACGGTTGCTCGCTGAGCCAGCGGAACAGATTGCCGGAATCTACCGGACTCGTCTTGTGGCCGAACCCGATGCTGCCCCAGATCGCCTTGTCCTTGGACGGGCACGCGTTGAACGCCGCATAACCCGCGTGAGGCGGCGCGACTACATCGACATAGCCCACCGTGAATCTTATCGGACACGTGATCTGCGCAGCGAAATTGACGCCATCGAAATACAGCGCGTTACGCTCCGCGGCGGCGATGTTCTCCGGCAACTGCGATTCCACCAGTCTTGGCCAGCCGGCCTCCCTGCCGTCTATCTTATGGCATAGATGCGAAGTGAGGGCCGGCACCGCTATCGTAGCCTTCCTGAACCCTCCGTTGAGCGCCACAAGCGCAAGCCCCATGCCTCCACCCTGGCTGCCGCCTGAATAAGTGAAGTCCTTCAAATCTACATACGGCCGCTTCTTCAACCAGTTCACCGCCCTGTTTATCGCCAGGATCGCACCATAGTAGAAATACTTCTCCCGTCCGGCGGCGATTCCAGACAACGTATATCGCGCCACGGTCGCGACGGGATATAGCCGCGAATAATATTCGTCCTCCTCCTTCTGCAGTGCATTGTGCACGGCGCCGCGCTTGGATTCGCCGGGAACCGGACGATAGTAATGCACGTTCATCGTAAGCCCGACGGACCGGTCGCTGCCTGTGGCAGGTGTTCCCAAGGAAGGTCCCGCCCCCGGCACATGCACCCGTACGGGGAATGGTCCGCCCGACTTGTCGGAAGGCTCCTTCAGAAAACCGTACACCTTTCGTCCGCATGGATCGCTGAGCGAGACCATGTAGACGTCACAGCCTTTGCCGCAGAGCGAATCGATCTTCTCCAAGGTTACGTCCTCCGGCACTTCGCGATCGTACTTTGCGATCGCATCGCGCCAGAACCGCATGAAATCAGCCGGGCATTCAGCCCCCGCCGATATCTTCTCAGGGGAGAATGCCGCACCCCAGCGCTTCATCTGCCTGCCGCACTTGACGGTAAGAAGCAGGAATCCCGGAACGTCCCGCACGCCTTTCACCGTGAACACGCGCTGCGTGGCGAGGTTCACATTGAACTCGTCCAGCACGCGGTCGCCGAAATTGTCCAGCCGCACGTGCGCCACGCCCGAAGTAAGCGCTGAAGCGACGGTGAATACGGCGGTATCTCCGCAACGGTAGAGAGAATCCGCGTCGTCGCACCATACGGAAAACGGTTCCGGCACGGAACGCAGATCCGCGACCTCCAGCCCGACCACGTCCGTCGCCACGGGATCTCCGCGCGAAGGCGACTTCATCTCGCAGTCGCGTATCTTGATTCCGCGCGGAGGCATTTCGGGATCGCCCCTCAGGCAATAGGCGCGCCAGCCTTCGTCGCACGTCACCTTCTCGATCGCGACGTTCTCTATCGGCGTACGCACTATTTCCGGGTTCATCGGCTTGTCACGCGTCTCCCACTGGTAATCCGGCATTATCTCGAGGATTGCGCACTTCGCGCGGGCGGCCTTCACGTTCTTCACGGATATGTTGCGTACGTATCCGCCGCGCGCGGGATTCGTCTTGATGAAGGCGACACGCCAGACTTCACCCTCCACCTTACAGTCCTCGAGGCGTATGTCCTCCACACCGCCGGAAAGTTCGCTGCCTATGCCAAGCAGCGTATGGGCGTGAACCACCGTGCAGTTGCGTATGACCACGTTCTTCGTAGGCCTGCCGCGACGGCGCCCCTCGGCGTTCCGGCCGCTCTTCATGCAGAATCCGTCGTCGCCCTGGTCGAGACGGCAGTTCTCTATCAACGCCCCCTGCACCGAATCGAGATCGATGCCATCGGTGTTGGGGCCCTTGCAGCGTATGTCCAGTCCGCGTATCGTGACGTCGTCCGTACAAAACATGTGGATTGTCCAGTTCGGGGAATTCCGCACGCGAAACCCTTCGAGCCGCACGTTCCTGCAGTTGCCGAAATGGAAGAACTGCGGACGGGCCAGCTTGCGGTATTCCGGACCGTGCCAATAGCCGACCTTTGCCTCGAACGTGCCTTCGCCCGTAATGGAGACGTTTGTCGCGCCAATCGCGCTCACAAGCGGCTGATGGCGCTCGCGTACACGTCCCTCGTACGCAACGGTTTTCATGGGATATAGCGAGGGATCGTCCGGGAAGACCAGCCGTGACCCTTTCTCAAGATGCAGCTCCACACCGCTCGAAAGCTTCAACGGGCCCGTCTGCCACACGCCCTTCGGCACATTCACGACACCGCCGCCACTGGCGGCCGCCGCATCCAGCCTGGACTGCAGATCGCCAAGTGCGGCAGCACCGGCAATGGCGGCGAATCCGACGGAAAACGCACAACCGGCAACTACATGCTTGACATCCATCCTGGA
>JAEEGL014257119.1_pt1 | contig 21643 bp, 22 predicted proteins | sample 9134231 | NCBI WGS metagenome assembly JAEEGL01 (sample SAMN16246548, study PRJNA631951) | gut metagenome | biome: gut microbiome; feature: rumen; material: fiber-attached | host: Bos | place: Iran: Karaj | collected 2018-10
AATCGCAGATCCGGATACTGATCAGCCTTCCGTCCTCTCCGCGCATATAGGCGGCAATGCCGGACATTGCAATTCTGCCCAGCTCCTCCCGTCCCCGGTCGGAGATCACGTGAACCCATTCGATCACGCCGGTAATCCCGTCATCCGTCAGCGTTTCATACCGCATCCCGACTTTTTCCGGGATGTAGGAAGCCATGCCGGTATAAACCCGGCGCATTGCTTCCGTGCCTTTTTCCGGTTCCTGCCCGCGGTACAGGCCGTATCCGCCGAAAACGCAGTCCGGATGCATGCACCGGAGAATGCGTTCCACATCCACCCGGGGCACATGATGCAGGGCGGTATAGTACTCCCGGACGGCGCCGGTCATCAGTCCCGGATCTCCCATTTCCAGGTGGGCCGGGGTAAACAGCGGTTTCCGGTACGGCGTCAGGTGCGGAACAAAGCTGCTGTGGCAGTACAGCCGTACTTCCTCCAGGGTTCCCCTGCAGCCCAGATCCGCCGCAACAAACATCGGCACCTGGTCGATCATTCCGTCCCTTTCGAAATTCAGCACCATCTCCGTTACGGACCGGCCGCCGCCGCGGGTCTGGAATTTCGGCAGGATGCTCAGTGCCTCCGCCTCAAACCGGGCAGTAAAGTTTTCCGCGAAAGCGCGGATCTGCGCCTTTCCCTCAAACCGGCCGTACGGCGTATCCACCGCGGGAGGTTTTCCCGTAAACTGGCGGCTTTCCGGAAACAGCGCTGCCGCGCTGTCAAAATCCTTTCCGGCAATATACTCAATCAGCATCAGTTCCGGGGAATCATACCGGATCCCTTCCTGGGCGTCCGGATACAGTGCGTACAGTTCAGCCATTTTTCGGATTTCCACAGCAGTTCCCTCCCGCCGCAACGATTACGCTTTTTCTTTCTGTGTTCGTTCGGTTCCGTCATACTCCGAAACGGTATTCCTTCTCGTCCCTGTTCCTGGCTGTCAGATGAAACGCCTCAATGATTCTGTCCGCCGTCCGGTCCGGATCCAGATGGGTGTTGTCGATCTTCAGATGATGTTCAAACCAGTATTCTCCTTCGGCGGAATTCAGCCTGTACCTCTCCGCGTCTTTCAGGAGGTTCTCCCTGCTCCAGGAAGTATCCCTTTTGGACGGCTTCCGTTCCAGCCGGTGAGGTGTCCCGTTTCTCGCAAGCCTGGTTTCAAGATCCGCGTGCAGCTCGGCAAAGTAGAATCCGCCGCCGTTTTCCGTAAATAGCTTTTCCAGCTTCATCAGGTAATCCCGGTCTTCCGGAAGATCAAACGCGCACACAAAAGTAAAGATCAGATCGACATTGTGCTTTACGGCAAGGCTGAACGCGCTTTCCCGGATCACGGCGTTGAACTCACGCTGCGCCGGTGTGGCAAAGCCGAAGATCCTGTCAGACAGCTCAATGCTGTCGTGATTCATCATCATATTATACCGGAGCTTGTCCCTCAGGCTTTCCGCCACCGTCATCTTTCCGACTGCCTGCGGCCCGCATACTACAATCAGGTTTGCCATATTGCCCCTTTCCTGTTCCGCATTGTTTTACTCCGCCGCGGAATCATTTTCTCATGCGCCTGTCCGGATCCGCCGGTCCCGTTACATCCCTCATCCCTGCAGAAACGAAATCTGCCGGTATTTTTCCGGAAAAGCGTGCAGATAATCAAAGCACTCCTCCGGTCTGTACAGAATCCCGTGATCCCGGCAGAAAGACCGGAACAGATCCATCAGCGGCTCCCTGTCCGGGCTGGGAATCTCATAAGCTCCCCCGTATGTTCTGATATACCGTTCCTTCAGGCCGGGAAAGTGCCTGTCCAGCGCCGCGTAATAATACTCCCTGTCTCCCTCCCGGAGGGTAAGCCCCATGTCGAAGCAGATGATTCCTTTTGTCTTTGCCCGCGCGCAGGCTTCAAGAATCGCCAGGATATTTTCCCGGGTGTCATTGATGAAGGGCAGGATCGGCGTAAGCCAGACAACCGTCGGGATATTCCGGTCCCGCATGGTTTCCAGCACCTCGATCCTCCGCTGTGTGCTGCAGACATTCGGTTCAATGATCCGGCACAGTTTTTCGTCATATGTGGTCAGCGTGATCTGGACAACACATTTCGCCTTCCGGTTGATCTCTTCCAGCAGGTCAATATCCCGGAGGATCCGGTCGGATTTTGTCTGCACCGCCGCGCCGAATCCGTACCTGCAGATAATCTCCAGGCATTTCCGGGTCAGCCCGAGTTCTTCCTCGCAGTGCATATAGGGGTCTGACATGGAGCCTGTGCCGATCATCGCCTTCTGCCTTTTGGATTTCAGCGCTGCCTCAAGCAGTTCCGGTGCATTCCGCTTCACCTCAATGTCTTCAAACGCATGGGTGAACTGGTAGCACTTGCTTCTGCTGTCGCAGTAGATGCAGCCGTGGGAACATCCGCGGTAGACGTTCATTCCGTAATAACCCTTCGCGCCGGTCAGGATTCCCTTTGCGTCAATAAAATGCATGCCGTTCCGTCTGCCTTTCTGTCAGCGTTTCACGGCCTGGCCGCAACTGCCGTGAATTCTCCCGGCAGTTTTTCATTTTCCCAGGAAGGATGTTCATCAAACTGTACCAGGCGGAAACCGCTCCGGATAATCGCGTTGATGATCTCGCTGACGGTATATTTCCTGTAGCTGCACTTTGGCATCCGGTCGCGGATTTCTTTCTCAAAGAACCGGGCATGGGCCATTTCGCCCTCATAAACATCGGTCGAAAAATAGCTCATCACCGGCGTTTCCAGTTTCAGGCTGTCCATAATTTTCGTAAACGGATGAAAATCACTGCAGATCATTTTCCCGCCCGGCCTGAGGAGCATGTACATAATCCGCATGAATTCATTGATATCATGGAAATAATGCAGGATTCCGCCCTCCATGAAAACAACGTCAAACGCGCCCCCGTATTTTTCCAGGTCAATGTCCAGAATATCGCATACCTCATAGCAGATCCCGGCATGGGCCGCCTCCGCTGTTTCCATGGCGTATCTCCTGTTGTCCTCGGAAATATCAAACACGGTAACCTCTGCGCCGAGCAATGCCAGCGGAATGGCTTTCTTTCCGCAGGATCCGCAGATGTTCGCAATTTTAACGCCCTGATAACGGTCGAAATACCCGGCGTAGCGCCTCAGCATCTTTTCCGGGTTTTCAACGTCCTTTTCCGCGCGTTCGGCCGGGGTGCCCGACGTCATGGTCCAGAATTCATAGGCATTGTATTCCCATGCCTTTTTGTTCTTTGCGCTGTAATCCTTCATCGCAGGCATGCCCTTTCATGTTCTGCTGTTCATTAGCTGTCTCCGTCAGCTTCTCCGGTTAATCTTACCATGAGAGCCGTCAGGATAAAAGGGGGACACACGAGGCCCTGTTTTTTCATTCCCCGATTGCCGCGTGAATGCAGCTTTCAATCGTGTCAGCCCGCCGGAGCAGTCTCTTCTTTTTAATATCGCCCTCGCAGGGCCACTCCATCAGCTTCTTGATCCTCCCGAGCGCGATCGTCCCCTGGAATCTCTCCTTCCAGCCCTCATACAGTGCTGTATACCAGGCCCTCAGTTCGTCCTTCCCGGCTGCTTCCCCTCCCCGGATCCGGCGCCCCAGCGCCGGATCCGCCAGGAAGCCGCGGCCGATCATGACGGCTTCGGCTGCCGGGCAGCGTACCAGAAGATTGTTTACATCTTCTGTTGTCCGCAGGTCCCCGTTGTAAACCGGATGAGGAATACGTTTCTGCAGGGCGAGTTCAAAAGCCTCCGGGTGGATCCCTCCCGTATATTGCTCCCGCGTCGTTCTGACATGAATGGTTACATGGGCAAAGGGGTATCCGGCAAGGATTTCCGCAATTCCCGGCCATTCCTCCGCGCTTTCATACCCGATGCGCGTCTTGACTGAAAGCGATACCGGCAGGGTGTTCGCAAACAACCGGTCCAGGAAAAATCGCAGTTCATCCGGATCGCGGAGCATCCCGCTGCCCCTTCCCCTCCTGGTAACGGTCGGCGACGGGCATCCGAGGTTCAGGTCCGCGCAGGAATAGCCGCATTCGCTCACATAGTACAGCCAGGCGGACAGCTGCTCCGGATCGCGCGTCAGCGCCTGCGGAAGCACGTTCATTCCCTCGTTTTCCTCCGGGGAAATATCCCTTATCTCCCGGGTCAGCAGGGACATGGATTGTGTCAGTTTATGAAAAGGCAGGCAGTAAACGTCTGCTCCCCCGAAAAGCTCATGGTGAACCCGCCGGAAAATGCCGTCTGTAATGCCCTCCATCGGCGCAAAATAAATGACCGGTTTCGTTGTCTGTTTCAATGGCGGCATTCCCCGTCCTTTCTGCCTTTCATACCGCATAATCCCAGGTTTCCGCGCATTGGGTTCCATGCCCATTATTCCGGTATGATACGGTAATACTCCCTGAAATAATCCGACACAATAAAATTGAAATTGATCCCCGTGATTTTTCCTTCCGCGTCCCTCGCCGCGTCAAAAAAAAGAATGACCGCGTCTGCCGGCGCTGTTTCCTCCGTCCCCCACATCAAAGCGGAAAAATAATGCTTCGGATCCTCCGGATGGATAAACAGGATCCCGTTTTCTTTCAGGAAACGGAGCTCTTCGGATTCCGGATCGCCCGCGCGCCAGATCTTCATGGGCCTTGCAGCCTGCTCATACCAGTCTCCTTCCGTATGCCGGTGGTTTTCCAGGAAATATTCCCTTTCAATGGGATAGGGATATCCCCGGTTGTCTTCCTTGAAAAAATCCCCCGCCTTTGCCTTCTGTCCGCTGCCTTCTTTGGCTTCCTGGGAAAAGATTTCATAGATCCCGCCCGGATGCGCTGCGATCCTTCCGCGGCGGATCATCTCCCGTTCCTTTTCCGATCCCGCCCCCAGTTCCCAGGCCCTGCATTTCGTTTTTGTCTTGACAGCATATGCCATAATTTCATCTCCCGGAACAGTCGTCCGCTTTTTCTTCTGTCCTGCCGCCGTTTTCCTTCAGCAGTCCCATTGGTATTTCTTCAGGTCCACGCATCCGTTCATTCTGAATCCGACGCCTTCCGCTTCCAGCCGCCGCCTTTGGTCAAAAAAGCCCGGCGCGGTTCTTCCGGTATGATTCACAACACGGTGGCAGGGATAATTTCCGTAATACTCGGACATGCTCAGGATTTTTCCGACCAGCCTCGCGTTTTTGTCCCTGCCGGTCAGCCGGGCGATCTGGCCGTAGGTTGCCACACGCCCTTCCGGAATCTCTTCCACAACAGAAAGGACTTCATAAATCAGGTCCGTATTCAGAACATTCTTCATCCGGCGTCATTTCCTCCGGCAGGCGCAGGCATGTCCCGCGCTTTTTTATGCGGCGTTCCCGCATCGTCGCGGGTGCCGGGGCCGTGCCTGCTGCAGGCCGTCCCGAACTCCGTTCAGAAGGATCTGCTGCAATTTTACCCTAAGACACAGAAAATTGAAACAGTGTTTTCAGGGTCCGTCCTCCATTCCGGTTCCTGCCCCGCCGGGTGCTTTCTTCTTTTCATTTCAAATCTTATGATGTAAAATCTCCTTGCCGGCAGCTGCGAAGTCTGCTTCCCCGGCAAAGTGCACTGAAGCGAGGCATACAATGAAAGGAAAAAGAGTTTCCCTGGCAAACCGATACAAGCGTTTTTTCCTGAGTGAACGCACTTCCCTGGTCGCGGCGGTGATGGCTGTACTGGTTCTGCCCGCGATCTGGTTTTTCGGTTCCCGTTCCGGAGGGCTGGACCTGGCAGGCAGGTATGACCTGCTGATGAGGCTTCTGCTGATTGTCACCCTGTTCTGGTCCCTGAAAAAACACAAGCTTTTTCTGATGCAGGCCGCCGTTGTGGGGCTGCTTTTCTGCATGCTGTGCGCCCAGTCCCAGTACGCGCTGGGCAATCTGGCCAGCAGGGATTCGGAAACATATATCACAATGGGCCTGCAGGGATTTATATTCCTTGCCGGCGAGCGAATGATCCTGTTTATCCAGTCCTTTGTATGCATCAGCCACTTTATCATACATGCCGCGAGAAAACAGGAAGCAATACGGATATCCGTCAATCAGGTTTCCATCCTCTTCCTGCTGGCTCTGGTAATCGTCCAGCTGATCATCGCGCCCGTCCTGAGCTTTGATCCGGATTATGTCCTGTACGTCTGGACGCTGCACCTGGACGAACTGTTTATCTTTATTCTGGTCGCCTGTGCGGAGCTGATCCTCATGATCGATCAGCGGGAATTTGCGGGAGCGTGAGAATGATGGCCGGAAGCAAAAATAAAGCAACATGGTTCCTGTTTACCACCCTGCTGTCTATCTTCAATATCTGTACCATCCGGATTTTTGACGGTTACAACTGGCCGTTTTATGCCGTAACGGTGAACGCGGTTCTTTCCCTGGGCGGACTGGTTTTTCACATGCATGAGGACAAAACGGCCCGGAAACGCCTGGTAACAGGGATCGTCCGGCTTCTGCTCCTGCTGAACTCCGTTTCCGTATTCCTGATGCTGGGACTGAGCCTGTTTATCCTGACCAGCCAGTACCACAATCCCCAGACGCCGGACAAAGTGCTGTCCTCCACCGCGGAGCTGGAGCCGGCAATGGAGGAAGCTGAAGCGTCCGGCAAAAACGTCGTCCTGCTGGAAACAGATAATTTGTATATTTACTATGCGAACTGCAGTGATATCTCCTTCGTCGCGGGGGACCGTCCTTCCAAAGACGATGAATCCATCCAGCTTTGCGTGGCGGCAGCTTTCCAGCATTCCTACCAGCTGGATTTCCGCCACAGCAATATCGTTGGCTGGCATACCTCCGGCGGTCTGCTGGAGCGGGGAACTCCCCAGGACAGGCTGGGCGCCTTTACCTATGTGGACGGAATCCCCCGCATCTGGAATATTGACGAATCGGAAGAAGCTGTGCGGCAGGCTGCTGCCATGGGTGGTTCCGGTTATCAGCAGTTCATTGTTCTCTGCGGCGGACAGCGGGGCGGCCACGAAAGTGACGAATTCCGCTGTTACCGCGTCCTGGCGCTTCTGAACGGGAAAGCCTGCATCATTGATTCCCGCACCCAGATGCATTACAGCGAATTTATCAGCGCGCTGGAGGAGCTGGGCGTCCGGGATGCGCTTTACTGTGATATGGGAAGCGGCTGGAATTATTCCTGGTACCGGAATACGGAAGGGAAAGCGGTCGATATCATCGGCACCCCATGGCCTTTCTCCCACAACTGGCTTGTATTCCGCAGATAAATGCTGCCCTGTTCAGGTACAGGGAAGCCTGCCCGGCAGCCACGTTCCTCTGCCCCGCATACACGGTTTCATGTTTCAGCAGGCCCCGGCTTTGGGCCTGTTTTTTCTTTATCAGAAATTGAATAGTATTTTTGCCAGGAGCAGCAGGAGAACCAGCAGAATGACCGGCCGGACAATCTTTGTCCCCTTCGAGATCGCCAGGGAGGAACCGATCCAGTTTCCCGCTGTATTGCATACCGCCGCGGCAATTCCGAGGGGAATCAGCACCTGGCCGTTCAGCAGGAACACGGTCAGGGAAGTAAGGTTCGCTGTCAGGTTGATGACCTTGGCCTGGGCATTGGCTGAACCCACGGTCATTTTTGCGAAAACGGTAAATGCGATAATCAGGAACGTTCCGGTCCCCGGGCCGTAAAAGCCGTCGTACATGCCGATGAGGAAAGCGGAAGCCAGGCAGACGGCAAGGGTCTTCCGGTCTGCTTCAGCCATGTGCTTCCCCTCGGCCCGGAACAGGTGCCTGTTCAGCACAAAAAATGCCGCAACCGGCAGAACCGCCAGCAGAATGTATTTCATCACAGTCTCGCTGACTGTCAGGGAGAGTTTCGCGCCGAGTGATGATCCCAGTACCGCCGCAATAACGGAGGGAACCGCCAGGCGGAAGTTCACCAGTCCCTTCCGGATATAACGTCCGGTTGTCAGCGACGTCCCGCAGGAAGAGGATAATTTATTGGTGGCAATAGCCGAATGCACCGGAAGCCCGGCCAGGAGATAAGCCGGCAGGGAAATCAGCCCTCCGCCTCCGCCGATAGCGTCCACCAGCCCGGCCAGGAACAGCAACGGGCAGACGATCAGAAAAGTTAGCGGTGTTAACTGCATATTCTGTCAAACCTCATCGGTTCTTCCCCTCCGGCCGCAACAGCCGGTTATGGTTCAGAGGATAATACGTTACCTGTCCTTCAGGTCCAGGTAACCGGCGGAAATATGGCAGTAACCGCCGGGATTCTTGTCCAGGTATTTCTGATGGTATTCCTCCGCCGGATAAAAATTCTCCAGCGGTTTCACCTCGACCGCCAGCTTCGCCCCGGTTTTCTTTTCCTCTGCTTCATACACGGACATAATCTCCGGCAGCTGCGCCTCGTCTGTATAATAGATTCCCGTCCGGTACTGGATTCCGGTATCATGCCCCTGCCTGTTGACCGACAGGGGATCGATCACCATGAAATAATATCCCAGCAGCTTTCCCAGGGAAATACGGGACGGGTCATATTCAATCTTCACCGTTTCCGCGTGTCCGCTGCTGCGGCATACTTCCTCATAGCTCACCGGTCCCTCCGGACCGTTTGCATACCCGACTTCCGTCTTCATCACGCCTTCAAACTGGTCAAAAAACTTCTGGCAGCCCCAGAAGCATCCGCCCGCCAGATAAATGGTCCGGATGTTACTCATGAATATCGTTCCTCCCCGTCATCAGTTTTTCACGCCATGCGTCTGCCATTACAAAAGCCGCCTGTGCTTCTGCGGACGTCCCTTCGGAAATGAAATCCGGGCATCCGCATACCTCGTGAATCAGCCCCATTCCGTCCGTTTTCTCAGCCACCGTTCTGTAGGCAGCTTCCGCCGCGCCGCGGAAGCTGTCGCTGACATATCCGTGCAGGATTCCGCGGAAAACCGTTGCCGCCATCATAGCGGAAGATGTGCCGTCCGGGAAGCTGTCCGGATCGTCCAGAATATCGTGAAAGAGTCCGTCTGCGCGCTGCAGGCTGATCATGGCTTCCAGCAGCCGGTTCAGGAAACCGGCCATTTCTTTCCGGATATCTGTACGGCCCGATTCCTCAGCCGCTTCCGTCACCCTGGCAAGTCCCATCAGTGCCCAGCCGTTTCCGGTTGCCCAGTGTTTTTCCCGGACATACCTTCCGTCTGCCGTATCCACAATATGAAGAAACAGGCCGGCCTTTTCGTCATAGAGGTGACGGATATACCCCCTGATCTGTTCCGCGGCGTCGTCGATACAGCCCATCACCGCAAGAAAAGGGGGAACCATGTAAAGCCCGTCAATCCAGAGCTGCGCCGCCGAATAGCCCTCGGTAAACGAAACCCTGTTGTGGCAGATAATCCCGTCCCCGGTGCGGGGCGCGGAATGCTTCAGATAATCCAGCATACGCTGCGCTCCGCGCATATAGAAAGGGTCGCGGGTCCGCTGCCAGGCGCGAAGGCAGACCTCTCCGTTCGCGGCCGGATCGGAAACTGCCGCATCCCCGCCGATCATTGCAAGCCGGCCGTCCGGTGCCTGTCTTTGAACCGCGTCATATGCCATTGGAATCCAAAGCTCATCTTTCCCTGCTTCATACAGCGCCTGTGCGCAGACGCCCTGTTCCCATGGATATCTCTGCATTGCCATCATGCAGCAAATCACTTTCTCCGTGGCTGACATCTTTTCACCCCTGCCGGCCTTGCCGGTAATGATTGTGTTTTTGATCCGGCCGCGCCTGATTCCGGATCAAAGGAAATCCCCGATGTTTCCAAGCAGCTTTCCAAGGCTGTGATATTTTCCGGAATAAATCACAGGATCGAGAACGGTCAGGTCAACGTCAAATACATCCCTGCATTTCAGGCGCTCATCCATCTGAATATTCCGGATCGGGCAGAAAAACGTTGTTGAGTCTCCTGTTTCCACTGTTTTTGATACTTCGCATTCATATACCCACCGGCTCCGGTCAAGCACCGGGACGTCCAGTACCGCTCCGCGGCTGACTGCATATTCAATTTCATCCTTCCGGCCGTCCTGTGCATGGCGGGAACCGAAGTAATCCATCAAAGGAAGCATATCCGTACTCACAAGATTTGCGCTGAAGATTCCTGTGCGCAGGACATTCTGTTTTGTTCTTTTCGTTCCGGACATACTGATAACCAGCAGGTATCCGTCACCTTCCCCATGCGTGACACTGACCCATGTAATCGGCGCGAAATTGGACGTACCGTCCTCATTGTTTGTCCCGATAATAAAGGAAGGCTGTACACACATCGAATAAACCGGATCGACCGATCTCCTCCCGCGCTTTTCCATTGTGCCGTTCCTCCTTGATTCTCTGTTCCTGCTGCTTACCGGTATCCCGCATAATTCTCCCCGCCGATCAGAATGTCCCTTCTGTACTGTTCCATGAACCGGTCAGTGAGTTCTGTCTTTTCTTCCCAGAATGCCCTTGCCTCCGGGGTTACCACCGGACACTCGTGCTGCATCGGGTGCGTATACCGCTCGTAATGGTTGTAACAGTCGTAGAATGTTGCCTCCGGGTTTCGGGCCCTGACGATCAGCGTATCCATCACGATCCCCAGAAGTCCCATGTCATCCAGCAGGTCAGCCTCCATCAGCATCAGAAGGTTCCGGTCGATTGACGGATCCCCCATGCGCCATTTTTCGGAATGCGCGCCGACAAGCTTCGCGATATATTCCGTGCGTTCCGGATCATAGCCGCTGGAAAGCAGCCAGTCCCTTGTGATCGGTACGCCGGCCTTTGCGTGGTCTCCTCCCGACCGGGCGGATACAGCCCTTCCCACGTCATGGAAGATGGTCGCGATCATCAGGTCCTCATACCGAAGCCCGGTCTTGTCCGGGGTGGCTTCATACAGTCTTTTCGCCCAGCCGAGTACGCGCTTCGTATGCTCATAGCGTGTATACCCAAACTCCATTTTGTGTATACCGACGCCGTTTTCTCCCTCCGTCTGAATCTCCCTCAGCGTCTCTTCCACGAATGAAAGCATTCCTTTGTAGTCAGCGCTTCCCAGTTCCCGGACAGCTGCTTCCTCCGCCGCTTCGTAACTCCGTTTCCGAAGTTCCTCATCCGCCATGTCCATCACGCGCATTTCACGTTCAATAAAGGGTTCTCCGATCCGTTCATACGCTTTCCGGTTCCTGCGGACTGAAGAAGCCAGCGTATCAGCCCAGACCGGCCCGGCTCCATCCGCAATCTCATGCCCGTCCGGCTTTCTCGGAACAATGTCATCTGTGACATCACAGAAATAATAGTAATTTTCCTGTTCGAATATCCCGTCCGGGTCCTTGCTGTCCTGCTGCCTTCTGATCACAATACCGAATTCCCTGACGGATTCCGGAATAACCACCCGCCCCGTTTCCTCCGCGACCTCGCGGATCAGTGCCTGTTCCGGGGACTCTCCGGCTTCTATACCGCCGCCTGGAAACTCATAGCAGTCAAACTTTTCAACATAATTCAGGAGAACCTTCCCCTCCTTCAGGATTACTGCCCTTGCGGAAGGCCTTTTATATACTTTCCCTTCCGGGTTATAGTTTTTTCTGTCCATCCGAAACAGTTCCTTCACAGCCTTCCAGCTCCTTTTCCAGTCGGTTTTCAGGGTTCAGTCCATGATCATGTTTCCTGCTCCGGACGGATCAGGCCTGCCTGCGGTTCCGGGTCCGTCAGTAGTACATGTCAAATCCGGTTTCCAGCCGTTCTGCGTATGTTTTCCCGGCTTCGTACAGAGCGGGCAGGATATAGTCCCGGTTATACCGTACAACAGGGATCCGGTCATAAGCCCGCATCCCCATATGGGTCAGTCCGCGTTCCAGCTGCGTCAGGCATTCCAGCGTTCCCCGTCCGGTTCCTCCCGCGCAGGCAACCAGCACGCAGCGTTTCTCCGCCAGATCATGGTTCTTTACCGCGTCGCAGCGGCGAAGCCTATCGAAGAAAGCCTTCATGCATTCCGTCATATCCGACCAGTAGACCGCGCTGATCCAGACGATACCGTCCGCGTTTCTGAGGGTCTCATAGATTTCCTCAAAATCATCCGGAATGACGCAGCTTCCTTTCTGCCTGCAGGTTCCCCAGCCGTTCCCGCAGGCCCGGCAATGTTCCAGCTTCCTCTGATTCAGATGAATCTCCAGGATTTCAGCGCCGGAATCCCGCATCCCGCATACAATCCGGTCTTTGGCGGACGCTGTCAGCCCTTCCCTGTTGGGGCTGGACCATACCACTGCCACCTTTTTCATTTTCTTTCTCCCCGCTTTCCTTATGTTCAGTCAATATATGTGATAGTGTTCCCCTTCTGCTGCATCAGGTTACGGTTCGGCAGCCCGCTTTCCGTTGCCGGATACCCGAGAATGACCGCGCCGTAGATCCGCTCATCCTCCTTCATTCCCAGAGACCGCAGGTATCCGGTCAGCTCCGGTTCCCCGTTCAGCCACTTCAGCTGGTTAATCCAACAGCTTCCCAGGCCCAGCGCATTGGCGGCAATCATCATATTCTCGATCGCACAGGCGCAGTCCGCCATATTGTTGCCGTAATCCAGCCGGTTTGCGACGGCGATCAGGACAGGCGCGTTGTAGCAAAAGATATACCCGCCTCTTTTGGACGCGGAAATCGCATGCTTCAGGCTGGCGTATGTATTCTCCTGAATTTCCATTTCAGCGAACGCCGCTTCCGTCATCACGATCAGTTTCTGAATCACGTCCCTGTTCCGGATCACCAGAAAATGATTATGCTGGTTGTTGCCTCCGCTGGGCGCCTGCCCGGCCGCTTTCAGAATCTGATCCAGTTTTTCCGCCTCAACCGCGTCCGGTTTATAGTTTCTGGTACTTCTCCTTGTCAGGATTGCCTCCAGAGCGTCCATCTCTTTTTCCTCCTCCTGGTTTTGCCGGCAGAACAATATGTGCATTCATTTTACTATGCGGTCCGAAAGAAGAAAAGAGTAACAAAGAATTAAAAAATCGAACTGATGCAGCTCAGTGAAAAAAGCCCCCGGATGAAATTCATCGGGAGCCTGTAAAACGGCGCGTTCCGTTCTTCCCATATCAGCATAGTCGGATGTTTCAGCCCGAACGTACTCTGGCAGCTCATTCGCTTCATCATTCCGTTCATGTTCCGCGGCGGTAACTTTGGCAGGCCAGACTGCCGCCTGCCCTCGGTATGCATTTTTCCGGTGCGGAGCACTTTACAGATCGATCAGTTTCTTGGTCGTCCGGTCCCGGATCGCAACGTTTTGCCCGTCAATCAGGAATGTTTCGACGTTCATTTCCTTTTCGATATGCTCCTTGGTCAGCTTTACTTCCTGCAGGAAAACCTGGACAGGCACCGGAACACGTGTGCCTGGCGACAGCATGCTCCGGATATCCCGGTCCATTTCCACCAGCCAGGCCAGCAGTTCCTTTCGGGTAAATTCCTTTTTTTCAAGATACCTTTGCTGCCCGGAAAGCAGAAGAGCCCGATAAGGTGTATCCGGCTTCATCTGACTGTAATCCACCATTTTGAAAAAACGAGTGATCGTGTCCCATTCTCCCTTTCGAAAAAAAGAGAGATCCATTGGTTCGTTTTCGCTGTGGTTTTTGTTTTTTCCGAAAAGGCCCATACGGCAGTCTCCTTTCAGTTGTTCAGTGGTGTGGTGTTGTATTCCTGTTGATTGCTGTTGTATTACTTGGTATTATAACCAAAAGAGAATCTGAATACAAGGAGGTCCCATAATGATTTCCGTATTTGTATCCAGCACTTTTCGTGATATGCAGGGCGAGCGGGATATTCTCCGGCAGGAAGTCCTGCCGGAAATACGGTCATTCTGCACGGAGCGCGGTGAGAACATCAGTCTGGTCGACCTGCGGTGGGGTGTCGATACCTCCCGGCTGAGTCCTGAGGATCAGTCGAAAAAGGTGCTGAATGTCTGCCTGGACCAGATTGATCGGTGCAAACCTTATATGATTGTCATGATTGGGCAGCGATACGGCTGGGTACCGGAGGATTCGCTGATCCGCAGTGTTGTTTCCTCCAAGAACTACCGGGACGATGGAACTTCCAGGAGCGTCACAGCTCTGGAAATCGAATACGGAACTTTATCTGCAAAAGAAAATGCCGATAAATACCTGTTCTTTTTCAGGGAGGATCTGCCGCTGGACCGTATGCCCGATGAATACCGGAAGGATTTCGGTCCGGAAAGCCCGTTTCACGCTGCCCGGCTGAAAGAGTTGAAGGAAAAAATCACAGGAATGTTCCCGGACCGGGTCTTTACCTATCGCCTGAACTGGGATGGAAATCGCCTGTCCGGGTACGAGGAATTCGGGCGGGCGGTCACCAGCTGCCTTAAAACCATCCTTCAGCGCTCCGTCGACGGAAAAGCCGCCCGGACAAAAAGTGAGAAACGCCTTCGGACACACCTGCGCCTGGCAGAAGAGCAGCAGCTCCGTTTTGCAGAACGCGGGCAACTGGTCCGGGAAGTGACTGCTCTTGCGGCGGAAAACCGCCTGATTCTCCTTCCGGGTGCCGCCGGCACCGGAAAAACCGCCCTTATGTGCAAAATGGCCGCGGTCCTGAAAGATAGCGGATATACTGTCATCCCGGTTTTCTGCGGAACCACCGCCGATACTGCTTCATCCCGGAACGTGATGGAACTCATAGTGGACGTCCTGGAAGATCTGTGCGGTGCAGAGGACCATTACGACAGCCTGCATCCCGCCGGGCTTCGATTCCGCTGGAGCAGCCTGGCAGACCGTTTTTGTGCCACAGGCCGGAAGCTGGCGATTCTCCTGGACGGACTGGACCGCCTCGTGCCGGATGAACTCGCCGCTCACCTGAATTTTCTTCCGCAGCAGATCAGCGATTCCTGCACCATTCTGGTCACTTGCCGGGACAGTTATGAACTCCCCCGCCACTTCACTTATCGTACCGCCATTCGCTGCGTCTCCGACGCTGAAATCGGGGAAACCGTCGGTATCATCACCCACCTGGCAGCGCTGCAGGCCAAGGAAATGGATGCCAAATCCCGCCTGGCGCTCCTGACGGAAAAAAAATCCTCTGTCAATCCGCTTTACCTCAGCTTCCTGCTGAGGCGGTTAATCAACATGGACAACGAGGACTTCCGCGGGATCGCCCAACAGGGCAATGATATGGCTGCCATCAGTGCGTACATCACCGGCCTGATCAGGCAGTCGCCAGACAACCTGGATGGAATCGTACGGTCTTTCTGCGAGGAAGTGATCCGGCATGTGGCTCCTGTCCAGACGCAGAAGGTCCTGCAGTTGATAGCCCTGTCCTCCCGGGGATTGCGCCAGGATCACCTCCAGGGCATTTTTGCCTTCAGGGGTTGGAATTGGAGCGAACTGGACTTCGCCCGGATGCAGAAGTATATGTATGGTTTCATAGCGGAACGTGAGCAGGGACGATTCGATTTCGCGTATCCGGAATTCAGGCCGGCCATTCTGTCCGGAACAGACCCCCTTGAGCGGCAGGAGCTGCGCCGCGTCCTTCTGGATTATCTGAAAGTCCTGCCCGATGAGGATCTGGCGGAAACAGAGGATGTCTTTCGTCTGGCCTGTGAAGCAGACGATCAGCAGGCGGCCGCTGCTTACCTGAACCGGCTGGGTAAGCCCGGGAATACCGGGGCCGCCGTACAGCTCGCGCACAGTGTCAGCCGCTGCCTGGTTTCCGGCGGCGACGAATGGTTCGGCCGCCTGCTGGCCAACGGGATCAACTTTGGCGCGCAGGATTCCCTGGTCCGCTTTATTACGGATTTCCTGCTGCCGGATCTGTATTCCTCCGGCATCTCAAACACCATAACGCTGAACCTCGGGGAAGCTGTTTCCTGGAACACCCGCCGCCTGGCTGTGGCCCTCAACGAACGCGTCTCAGCCGATATGCAGCGAAAATACGGCAGCGCAGACCGGGTTACCGCCGGAAATACGAATCAGGTCCTGGACATTCTCAGGGACCAGGATTCCGCTGCGCGGATCGGGTTTACTCTCGGCAAAGCTCTGGCCGCTGCCGCCGGATATTGTGAGCTGCAGGGGGATTATTCCACAGCGCTGGATTACAGCTGCGAGGCCCTGGTTTATCATCAGAACCTGTACAGGCTGCATCCGGATGACGAAAGCCGCGTTCCGTTCGCGAACCTGCTGGTCCATACGGGGAAACTGTTTCTGCGCTTCGGATTGAACAACGGGGCAGCCGCCCTTGGACAAAAGGCGATTGCTCTGTGCAACGAGTACCGGATGCCTGCCGGTATCGGGAAAAACTCTGCTGTTCCATGCAACATCACTGTTTGCCGGATCTGTGCTCTGGATCTCCTGAGTCAGGCCGCTCCGGCCGGGAAAGATCTGCAGGCAGCGCTGGACTATTCGCAGCGTGCCGTAAAGGCCTGCAGGGAATTCGCCGCGGAAACCGATCTCTTCACTGCCTATGAGACGCTTTCAGATCTGTATGAACAGCGCGGCATCCTCCTTCAGGAGGCAGGGGATCTTTCCGGTGCTGCGGAAGCATTCGGAAACAGCGGGGAACTGATTCCGAAGCTGTCCGCTTTCCAGGATTATTACAGGAACCTCCACCGGCAGGCGCTTCACGCACTGCATACCGGTGGGCTCCTGTTCGCCGGAAAAAGTTTCGCCGAAGCTGCAAAGCAGGCAGGATGGAGCATCCAATGGTTCGGTGAAGTCGCGGAAAACGCCGATTCACCGGAGAACCGGCGCGGCCTGGCGCAGTCCCATTTGCTGCTTGCCGGAATCCATGAAGCGGCCGGATCTTTCGAAGATGCGGAAGCCGAATATGAAGCAGCCGGTGAAATCTTTGAGAACCTTGCCCCGGAGGGATGTCCCGCGGGAAATATGCAGGATTTGATCCGGGTATATAAGGCCATGGGAAACTGCAAGCTCCGCCAGGGGCTTGTGGAAGACAGCCAACCGTTTTTTGAGGAAAGTGAAACAGTCCGGAAACGGCTTGTTTCCGCTGCAGCATCCGCAGAGAGAAGGGTGTGTTCCCTGCTGCACCGCATGTGTGAATGACTTCAGGCTTTTTTCACGTTTTTTTCAGAAATTGTATATATCCTTGTATTTTTCAGTTTCCGGATTGCAGCATGCTCTGGCTGTGCCTTACTGTCTGATTATATATTCCCTTTATCATCAGCGTTTTTTGAATAGTAAACCATATCAGTATCGCGTTTCACTTCCGTATATCCCAGTCTGGTGTAGAAGGCGTTCGTCCGGGTATTCCAGGCGGGGGTATCAAGCGTAAACAGCCTTACCTCCGGGAACAGGTTCTCGATTTCCCGCATCATCAGGATGCCATACCCTTTCCGAAAGTGCTGCGGATCGATAAACACCCTTCCGATATTCAGCGTGTCTCCCTGGCGGAACAGGATTGCACCGCCAAGGATCACGCCATTTTCATCAGCCAGTTTGAACAAATGATTCGTCCTGGCCATTCTGACATGGAACGAAACAGACCGATATCCGGGCGGGCCGCCGGCGGAAGCAGCTCCTGCCTCCGCATCACTGTCGAAAGCCTGCCTGGAGATGCCGGTCAGCACCAGGGCGTCCGAAGTCCCGGCTTTCATGAAATGCAAATCCACAAATCCGTCCTCCTTTCCCTTTACCTGCATGCGATATAGACGTCCATGCCCTCGCCGTCTGTTTCAAAGCAGGGGATGACTCCATTTTCCGCCCGGACCAGCCCGTTTGTCCTCATATAGTCCTGCAGTGTGTGATACGCTCCCGGTATCGTTGCAAATGGATTGTCAAACGGATTGTCAATATGGATCGCAGCATATTGATGCGCAGGCTGTTCTTTTATTTCATACCCTTCAGGAGCAGCGTCCTTCGGCAGTATCAATGCCGCTGTATATCCGTGCATGTTAAACACGTTCACCTGCTCCTGGGACAGCCTCGGGAAATCCCATCCGATAACTTTCGGGTCCGCGATTCCGTTCTCTTCCGCGCATTTGTACATCCTGCCGATGGCGTCCGCTTCCGGATCACGGCTGATCACCGTATATTCCACATAACGGAATCCTTCGACTTCCTCCGTACGGAGATTTGAATAGGCGTCACTGCGCTTGTCCATTTCCTCCCTGAAGAGATTGTCCAGGGAACAGTTGAAGATCCTGCAGATCTCCAGCGCTTTGTCCATTTCCGGATTCGCCGCGTCCATTTCCCACTTTGAGATGGTCTGGCGGCTCACGTCCAGCTTCCCCGCCAGTGCTTCCTGAGTCATATTCGCGCTCAGCTGCCTTAAATACTGAAGGTTTTTGCCAAAACTCATATTGCTTCTCCTTCTGATTCTGTATTTTTTCCCTGACAGTTCTTTGCTCCGCGTCGCAAAGACAGAATAACATAAAGCAGACTGCTTTCCCACCAACTGACAGGCGCTGTTTCATGGAATCGTGCAACTGCAGGTTGCGTTGCTTTTATCCGGAATACAGCCGGGCGTCATTGCGAAGATACATGGGTTGTTGTAAAATACATCATACAAGGACATGAACGGAGGAAAAAACATGGCCATTACAGCGGCTTACATGGTCCCCCATCCCCCAATGATCGTACCGGCGGTGGGGCGCGGGGGCGAAAGTCAGATCGAAGCCACGCGGGCGGCTTATGCACGTGTGGCGGAAGATATCGCGGCGCTGGCCCCGGAGACGATCATCCTCTCCAGTCCGCACGCCACACTGTATGCGGATTACTTTCACATCTCCCCCGGCAGGAGCGCCGAGGGCAGCTTCGCCCGCTTCCACGCACCTCAGGCCGGCTTCAGAGAGGAGTACGATGCGGAGCTGGTCAAGGCGATCGAACGCATAGCCGCCGCTCAGGGCCTGCCAGCAGGCACGCGGGGACAGCGAGATCCCGAGCTGGACCATGGGACAATGGTGCCGCTGCACTTCATCCGCCAGGTGTACTCGGGCTTCCGGCTGATTCGCGTAGGCTTGTCCGGCCTGCCGTTGGAGGAACACTATCGTCTGGGCCAGATCATCCGGCGCGCGGTGGAGGAGACGGGACGCCGGGCGGTGTTTGTCGCCAGCGGCGATCTCTCCCACAAGCTGCAAAGCTACGGCCCCTACGGCTTCGCGCCGGAGGGCCCGCGGTACGACACGCGCGTCATGGACGTCTGTGAAAGGGCGGCCTTCGGCGAGCTTTTCGACTTTGACGAGGTGTTTTGCGAGCGCGCTGCGGAGTGCGGGCATCGCTCCTTCGTCATCATGGCCGGGGTGCTGGACGGTATGGCGGTCAGGGCGGAGCGTCTGTCCCACGAGGATGTCACCGGCGTCGGCTACGGAATTTGCATGTTCCATCCCACGGGGGCGGACGACAGCCGGAGGTTTCTGGACACTCGGCAAAGAGAGGAGGAAACCCGGCTCACGGAAAAGCGGGCCAGGTGTGATCCCTGGGTGCAGCTGGCCTGGCGGTCCGTGGAGAGCTGGGTGCTGTATAACAGGGTGATCGGAACCCCGGAGGATCTGCCCGAGGCGTTGACCGGGCAGCGGGCCGGCGCGTTCGTGTCCATCCACAGGCAGGGCCGGCTGCGCGGCTGCATCGGCACCATCGCCCCGACCCAGGGCAGCCTGGCGGAGGAGATCATCCACAACGCCATAAGCGCCGCCGCCCGCGACCCTCGCTTTGATCCCATCCGCGCCGACGAACTCAAATGGCTGGAGATCAACGTGGACGTGCTGGGTGAGCCGGAGGCCGTCGCCTCGGAGGCTGAGCTGGACGTGAAGCGCTATGGCGTGATCGTCACGAAGGGACATCGCCGGGGACTGCTCCTTCCCGATCTGGAGGGCGTAGACACAGTGCGGCAGCAGGTGGAAATCGCCAGGCGGAAGGCCGGTATCGGGCCGAAGGAAAAGGTCAGTCTGGAGCGATTTGAAGTAGTCAGGCACACCTGACGGAGGATACCATGGCGCGATGTGATGTCTGTTTTCACCACTGCGATATTCCGGAGGGGCAAAGGGGCTTCTGCGGCGCTCGGACGTGCAAGGATGGAAAGGTGGTCGCCGGGAACTACGGCAGGATCACCGCGCTGGCGCTGGATCCCATCGAGAAAAAGCCGCTGCGGCGCTTCCACCCCGGCAGCATGGTTTTGTCGGTGGGCAGCTACGGCTGCAACCTGCGCTGCCCGTTCTGCCAGAACCACGGGATCTCCTGGTCCGCCGAGGCCATGGCCTTTGCCGACAAGGCGGAAATCCTCACGCCGGAGGCTTTGGCGGAGATGGCGGTGCGGCTGAAGTCCCGCGGAAACCTGGGCCTGGCCTTCACCTACAACGAGCCGCTGGTCGGCTGGGAGTTTGTCCGAGATACCGCACGGCTGACCCGCGAGGCAGGGCTTTTGAACGTGCTCGTCACTAACGGCACGGCTGAGCTGAAAATCCTGGAGCACATCGCCCCGTTCATCGACGCAATGAACATCGACCTCAAGGGCTTCACCGAGCGCTACTATACCAACGTGCTGGGCGGCAGCCTGGAGATGGTGAAAGCGTTTATTGAACAGGCGGTACAGCAGTGTCACGTGGAGCTGACCACACTGATCGTTCCTGGCGAGAACGATTCGGAGGATGAAATACGCGCGCTGAGCCATTGGGTTGCGGGCTTGAAGGACGGAAGGAGCATTCCCCTTCACATCTCCCGCTTCTTTCCGCGCTTTCATATGCAGGATCGGCCGGCGACCGGGGTGAGGCAGGTCTGCCGCCTTGCGGATGTGGCGCGGGAAACGCTCAGATATGTGTATACCGGAAATTGCTGAGGAAATGATGTCTCCCGGGTTGACAAACCTGACGCTTAATTGCTTCCGTTTTCCACACCGGCAGCTGCTTGCAAAACGCCGCGAGCCTTGGCACGTCGTTTGTCAGAAAGCACACCTCACCGATCGGCACTTATGCTTCCCTCCGTTCTCTGTCAGTCATATTCATTCTACTGCTTACAATATGATCCGGTACGTCTGACTTCTTTGCAGCAGGATCTTTCTGCTCCTCAGACACCTTGATTTCTGTTCAACCATCCGCTGCAACCCTCCGGGCTGCAAACTGGAAGAAACGGGAAACGTGCAGGAAAAAAGAAAAGCTCTCTTTGCGGGAAACCTTTTGAGAAAACCGAAACGGGAAAACGGCTTTGAATGCAGCCGGGCTGATTCTTCAAATTTATTGGTATAATCCTACGCTGCTACCTTTTGGGTTGCAGCATGAATCATCCCTCCCCTGGAATAAACCGGACAAGAAACTCATCCGGAGAATAAACCGGAACGGATCCCCCGGAGAAATGCGTTCCGTTTCTTGTAACAATGCAATCTACGCCTGAGCGGGATGCTGTTTCCATCATCATAGCATCTTCATAATCGCCATTTCTGTTTCCAAGCGCATTCTGACAGTCCTCCGCAAGGGAATCAAGAACCTCAAACAAAGCAAACAGTTTTGCCAAAACGCCGCGGGCCTTCTCATCAACATTAGGCTGACCGATAAACTGCTTTCTGGCGAAAAAATGAATATCTGCCGCTTCTTTTGCTGTAATGCAGCCGGAGATTCTCTCATTCGCTACAGCCATAAAGATCGCCTGGCCCTGCCTGCACCAGGGCTCGCGTGATTGCAGAACATCGACAATCACATTTGTATCAATCAGTACCTTCATGTTTCATTTAACCTTTCAGC
>JAEEGL011552491.1_pt1 | contig 21641 bp, 21 predicted proteins | sample 9134231 | NCBI WGS metagenome assembly JAEEGL01 (sample SAMN16246548, study PRJNA631951) | gut metagenome | biome: gut microbiome; feature: rumen; material: fiber-attached | host: Bos | place: Iran: Karaj | collected 2018-10
AATAAGCGAATACTACATCCGTGAAATATCGGTTTTATCGAAGAAAGTAGTAAATCTCGTAAGTGGCAATCTGGATACCAATATGAAGGAAAGGTTGGTGAACACTATGGATGGTCAGATTTTAGAACTTGGTTTTCAGCAGTGGTATAGAGAAGGACGCGAAGCTGAGCATACCAACACTCTAAGAGAACAAAAACGCGCTGATAATGCCGAAAAAGAGCTAGCCCAGGCTAACTCCTACATTAAAGAACTTGAAGCTAAACTGGCACAACAAAATACCTAAAATCAAATTTCCGGCATCCATAACAGGGATGCCGGTTTCCTTACTATTATTTTTTTCACCACAAAATAGTAACCGGAAGCCAACCTCAATCTTTCTTTTAAAAGAAACAAGCCGTTTCTGCTCTCATACTAAGCAGAAACGACCTGTTTCTATTATGAAAAAAATACAGTGAAACCAAAATTTTATCCTTTAGTGATTTTCCTCCCAGTACTCGTAAGCATCTTCCCAGTCATCAAATTCCTCTTCCCACTCATCTGCAAAATCATAGGCATCATCATAATCATAAACATCGTAAGGATCGTACTTATATGATTTACTCTTTGAAGAACTGCTTTTAGATGAAGAGCTGCTCTTAGATGAGGAGCTACTCGGGATCAGGTTCAGATAGCTCATATCCTTTCCTTTGGTTTCTCCTTTTGACCAAGCTATCTTATTTGCTTTTATAGATGCTTCCTTACGCTTTCTTTGCTCTTCCTCTTGCTGCTTTTCTTTTGCAATTCTGTCAATATTGTAATCAACAATGTAGGCGATATCAAATATAATCACCAAGCAGGCAATGATTATTGCACCTATACCGCTTTTATTCTTTCCGATATTATTCTTCATGTCAGCACCTCGCCTTCAAGAATACCCAACCAATAAAAACCAACAGGATAATTTACTTCTATTCTTTACTATATGCTATCATAAAAAATAAGGGAAATAAACAATCGAAAAAACAAATTAAAACGCTCTAATACGCTATCAGCTAACTTTAGAAATCCCCGTGTTCAACAGAACCACTTCCATCAGAAATGTGTCCTGTTTTTCTTTCGGGAGAGAATAATACTGAAATAAAAATAAATGTTCTTGAATCTCGCGAACACTGATCGATCCGCAGTTACGAATGGCCTTAAGATCTAAACCGGAACTAATAGCCTCCACAACATCGCCAACCGTCTTGTACCCGGATCTTTTCAGGCAATTTCCGGAACGTACACTTAACTCAAGTTCATCCAGAGGTGCTTCCCGCATCTCCTTCGTCATGTACATCCTGAATCTCAGATGTGCACCCCGTCTTTCCCGAACATGCACATCATCCATTCTCGCTATCACTTCCGGTACCGTCTGACACTGAAATCTGTTGTCCATACTTGTCAACTCCTCCATATACATCCTTAATGACCTCTTTCACAGTATGGGAAGTAAGCTCTGTCAAACTCTTTCCACATGCCTTGCGGATCATCCTCAACAGATAGTTCAGGTCCCGGACATCATCGGACACCGCTACAATCCGAATATGATTCGGTTCTGAAGTAGTATAAATCTGTCTGATAAAAGCCGTGCGTACAGACACATATCTGAGCACATCTTCAAAGTCATCCGGAAGGGTCACCAGATCAATAAAAAGAGTAATATCCTCATCCCTGTATATGCATGTATTGTATCCTCTGATAATACCTTCCTTTTCAAGCTTCATTACCCTCTTCTTGGCAGCCACCCTAGACATTCCAATGTGAGCTCCAAGTTCCTCAAAACTCATCCTGGCGTTACCTTTTATCAGATCAAGAATCAATTCATCCGTTTTGTCCAAAACCTGCTCCTTCCGCCGAGTCTCTGACTCGGCTCTCCCGGACACTTCGAGAGCAAGCTCTCTCAGTGACCGTTTGCTCAGCCAACAATTTAGAATCAAGCTTCCATTGTTGGCATTCGCCATTCACAAAAAAAGAAACTACATTCAGTGTCGACTCTGATTGTAGTTTCATTATATTAGCATAATTTTCTATTGTCAATAGTTTAGGTTTCGTTTCGTAACCTGCCATTTTTTCCTTTTCCCAGAAATATTTTTACTCCATCACATCTTCCCAATACTCATAGGCATCTTCCCAGCTATCGAAGTCATCCTCCCAATCATCTGCAAAATCATCCGGATTATTATATTTCTCAGCACTATAAATATCGCCGGTATAGTAATTTGTACGATTATTTTTCTTAGAAGCTCCGGACTGACTCTTTGTAGTAGTATTAACACTTTTACTTTTCCTTGTGGTAGTATCCACATTTTTACGTCCCTTTGTGGCAGTACTCACATTCCATGTTATATACAAATCATGATGCTTATGGTCTTTACAGTATCTCTCGTCCTTATCGCATGTATTGGTACATCCCGGCACATCGCAATCTTTGACGGAAGTTACATTTGCTATATAAATGAGAAGGAATATAATCCCGTATAATAATATTATTAACCCCCAAACTCCACCTGCAGTATCTAATAGTCGAACCTTTTTCTCCGGTTGTTTGTTATTTTCCATCCAATCACCACCTTACGAAAATGTACTATTGAGCTACAGCAGATACCATAGATATATCCACAAGCGGGCTCACTTTACTGGTCAAATGAAAACCATTACAGTAATTACACCAATAGTAATCAAGTTTTTTCCCACGTTCTCTTTCAAACATTTTACGATACATATTTGCGGTATGCTCATCTCTGTAACGTCTTTTCCTGCCACACTGTCTCCATACACTGTATGTCATAACAACACCCCCTTTTGCATCTATATCCTAGTAATCATGCTAATAAATATGGATCTATTATATTCTTAAACGCATCCATATAGCCTGAATATACCTGATTTTTAATCCCTTCTTCATCTTCATCCGGATACGGCTCACTTTCAACATCTTGAAGCTCCGCGTCATCAAGTAATTCTTGCAAATCATTTTCAACAAATTCGTATAATGCATCATATAATTTCTTTTTTAAGTCAACATATTCAGCTTCAACATTTTCCTTAACCCTATAGAACATTCTGTTTGCAGATTCTTTGTCACATTTATCTTTTTTAAAGCAATCCGTATTATAATAAAAATCCATAAATGTTTTAACGGAATTATAAACATTTTTTAAAGCCGCTAATTCTCTATCCGTTAACGCTGTCACCTCTGTCTTGCTCATAATAACCTCCTTAAGTAAAGTATTTTCCTCAACATTCCAGAATTTTTCCAGCGAATAAACTTTTTCAGTATCAGATGGCCCGTTTAAGTTAAACCGCCAGTTATGAATAGTAGAGCTATCCACCGATAATGCATCTGCAACAACTTCCTCATACTTTGTTATTCCTATTCCGGATTCTTGAGCTTTTACTTTGAATAAATGATTAAATTTGACGATGTCGAATTGTACCTCACGGTCGTTAACCATCCAGATTCTTGTCTGCTTACTTACCACAGCTGTTCTCCTTTCGTTTGTTCTTTATGTTTACAACCTTACTATAACACCATTTCCAAACTTAGTACAGTTAGAACTGTGTTAGATAATTCTCTAACGAAATCTGTATAAAGAATCAAAAGGGATACCAATCCAATACTAACTATAATTTCATGTCAAGCCAGATAACGATCACATAATTCTCGAGCCCATTTTTTTGCATCTTTAGGGAATTTAAACCATCTGATATCTGTCAGGAATCCATCCTTGCTCTGATATGTAACAGACCAGTTGTATCTTCCAAAACATTTTAAAATTATAACCGGTTTTCTATCCATAAAATTATAATCCTTTCATAAATCATCTTATGTCTCGCGAGGCCCGCGCATTCCATCCCATTCACTATAGAACCCTGTATTCCTTATTGCAAATAAATATGCAGTATCTAAAGAATCAAAATGCCATTTTTGCAATGCATGCCCAAAATTATATGTTACCCAGTCATCTGTGGCATAGCCTTCAATTGACAATATCAATCCCTTTTCATTTTTTTGGAGTAACTCATCTAAGGGTATATCATTGTCATGAGAGAAACTAAATCTAATAAAATTATTATCCATCGTCTAAAATCTCCATCACAAAATAAATTGAACATTATGTAGAAAGCCTTTACAATAATTACACCAAATATCCAGTTTATGCTAACAAAAAAGGGTCAACGATTTTGTTAAAACTACTGACATACCATTCATAACAACCTTTATATTCAATTTTTATCAATTCTGATTCCTCTTCATCATCCTGATTAGCCGCATCACATAATAATTCATATAATTCATTATCCACAAAATTTTCAAGTGCATCATACAGCTTCTTTTTTAAATCGATATACTCTCTTTCCAGAGTGCCTTTAACCGAGTAATACATTTTATAGGCCGCATCATAATTACACTTTTCCTTATTAAATCCTTCGGTATTATAATAAAAATCCATAAGTGATTTAAATGCGATATAAAAAGATCTTAAAGCTGCTAATTCACGGTCTGTTAATGCTGTAACTTCTGCTGTGTTCATAAATACCTCCTTAAGTAATGTGCCTTCTTCAATCTCCCAGAACTTTTCAAGCGATGTAACTTTTTCAGGATCAGACGGCCCGTTCAATACGGAACGCCAGTTATGAATTGTAGAACTATCAACAGAAATGGCATTTGCAACAACTTCTTCATATTTGATTAGTCCTATCCCAGCTTCATAAGCTTTTGATTTAAAAAGTTGTTTAAACTTGTGGATATCGAATTGTACCTCATGACCGTTAACCGTCCATATCCTTGTCTGCTTACTTACCATGGCTTTTTCTCCTTATTCTGTGGCTTGTTTTGTTTACAGCTATATCTTATCATCAATTCTGTCGGAAGTACAGTTAGAACACAGTTAGATAATCCTCTAACAAAAATGCATCTTATAAAGATAGGGGATAATGACATAGTTATCATGTTATCCCCTAATACTCTTTCTATAGTATTTCATTTTATAAATCTTATAACTCCCATAGGAGGCACATCCTTGTCAAAAGATGATATTCCTCTTAAGTAATCCTTATCCTCTCTCCATTTGCTTATAGCTGACTTTTTATCCGGTTGTTTTGTGTTAATCCTAATAAAAAATCCAGATACTCAATTACTCTTGTTTTTGTCATTATTTCATTTGCAATAATCCAGCTTAGTACCTGTCTGCGTTCTCCGTCAGATAGTATATCCTTTGCTACTGTGTAACCTAACAGATTAAGCGGACTTTTGGGGCTTAGATTATCTTCATAAAAACCATTTTTATATTTTTTGTATTCCTCTTCCGTTAAGAGTTGGCACAATACTTTGCCATTATTATGAAGCCTATAATAGATTTCGGTGGTCACATAATATACGTTGCAATCATAGCAATAAATAGCTGGGAATTCTGTATCTTTATATGTATTACCTATTATCATAGGCACAGTTGCTACAACGTCGACATATTCATGTCCTTTCTCCCTGCATTCGTACATGGACTTCTTAACAAAGAATGTTCTGTAATCAATGGAACGTGGTTCTTCACTACCTACAGGCGGATTATCTCCTATTGGATTAATTGACCCTCCGCTAGGCTCGGCTTTTATATCAAACTCATCCATTAATACTTCACATAAATACTTGGCCTCTTCATCAGACAGAGTAACTCCTTTTAACGGAGTACCATCTTTCCATCTTCTAATATCATATTTTGGGGTATTATTTCCCCATTTGATATATTTCAGTTCTAGCGATTCGAAATCGTTCTCATAAATTGTAGCAATATCTTTTATGATTTTGTATTCAACCATATCTATCCTTTCAATCCAGCATCATCTTTATAATACTTTTCGAAAAAATCTGCTACCTTTCCAATTTTCTCATGATACACATCAGCATCATAGTATTCTAAATAGTTACCATCAGAGTATTCTGAAAGTCCATCAATATTAAGTGTTAAATAATATTCCTTTTCGGAATTCTTATATATTTTAACTATATAATGTGCATAAATATCCGGCAAGGACTCCATGCATTCATTTTCTGCTGCAGCCATCAAATTTGCGTAGTATTTTTTAATATTCTCCTCACTATCATAACAAATTATAGAGAATTCATTTTCCAACCAGAGGATGTCATCATTTTTTTTGCAGCTTTTATAGCTATCTTCTAGCGCGGGAATTATCACGTTGTATATTATATCCTTAACATCTTTTTCCGACACTGCTGCTAACATACCTATATTAATATCTAACATTTTGGTTATCATCGAAAAGAACAGCATGTCGTCTATAGATCCATCCCTAGATTTATCCCTTAAATACTTGGAAACATAGGCAGACTTTTTCTGAAGATTATTATGATTCTTTATAGCATAGATATACAGAGCATTATATAAAATATCTATTTGCTGACAAGCATCTTCATAAATTGAATCTATTGTTTTATTAATGTTCGGAAGGAATCCCTGCGTTCTATTCTGATTATCTATCTTACTCATATTATTACTTACTTCAATATAAGCAGTATTAGAATCATTTTCTTCTATATTATTTTGACTATTATGAATAGTTTCAACTTTTTTCTTTCTCTGACTTTCCAGTTTTCTTACAAGTTCATCGTAATATTTTAAATCATCGTATTTACCATAATGACTATGCCAAACCAAATGCATTCCAGCATTGTTATTATCATAGCTCATAACCCTTTTCTCCATTTTCTGTATAGATATACATAACAATTATAGATACTATGTCTCCGCCACATCTATGCGTGCATCTTAAAACAAAACTTTTGAATCAGTTTTTTCTATCTTGTCAATCAAAATTCCAACAAATGCATAATCGGTTGTTTCTCCATAAAAAGTACCTGGATATGGAATTCCTACACCCCCAGACCAATCCCATTCCCATCCATACCCTTCTCTATTGCTACTATTTTGTGCTCTAAGGCATATTGGCTCAAAGAAATAGAATTCTTTTGTTTTTATCAATTCTGTATTTTTCTTTAAAAGATTAAAATATAACGAACTATAAAAATTGTAAACAGAAACTCCCTTGTCCGACTTAAAATCCGTAAAAGTTATATGTCCAACAGTATGCTTTACATCAGGAAATCGTTCAACAATAAGATGATACTGAATCAAATACCCGTTAGTTATTTCTTTTCTGACATCCTTTATTATCATTCTCTTATAAGGTCCCACCGCCCTATTTTTACCTTCAAACTTATCCATTAGTTCAATTGTACTTGTATATCTACTTATTTGAGTATATAAATCCCCTTCTCTTTTTAAGGGCCATATTCTATATTTTTTATATGACTTAAGAATTTCTACTATCTCTTCCCAAAATGTTTTATCTGGAAATTGTAATGATATAGTTTCAAAGTCACTAGAAGAAACCCATTTAATGTCACAGTTGTCTTCCTCAATATCTTTTTCAACATCACATAAATATATTCTATAAATATGTTTCGACCCCAATTGATCACATTCATGTGTACTTAACCATGATCTTACAGAAACATCAATATTCAAAGAATCATGAATTTCAGAAACTATTGCTTTTTCTGGAGATTCACCCAACTTTACTTCAGTTTTGGGTAAAACAAACTGCTTCGAGTTTTTATCTTTTTGTTTTAAAAACATTACATTTTGATTTCTAATAATAATTGCCACTGAAAAAAAATTTTTTTTCTCATTTTTCATAGTTAATCCTCTTTAATATCTATTAAGAAAAAACTCTGTGCTTAACATATTTTATTATTAATTCTTAAATAATCACTTATCTTTAACCAAGGAACTTGCACCCGTCATATAATTTATTTCAACTCCCGGTTGAACATTGTAATGTCATATAATCTGATGCTATCTTATTAGTAGCATATAAATAATGACAATATTTTTTTATTGCTGCATGAGCACCTATTTGATTAGATGGACTTGTATTACGAATGCTTGCGAAATATCCAGTATAATCATCAATATTTAATTTAGTGATATGTTTTTTTGTATATTCCCAAAAATGAATTATATGAATCATGTAATTAAATATTGTACTATAAGATAATTTTGTGTTAAAATTTTTGAATTCTTTTAAGTACATAAAATCATATTCTTTAATTAAATTATTAACACGATTAAGCCAATATGTATCATATGTATTATTTCCCATAAATCAATCCTCCCTTAATCTAGGCTGTAACCCTTCTTTTAAATGTTTATCAATCGTTTTAATATCTGCATGATCAGCAGTTAAACAATAACGAAATCCCCATATTGATTTTCTTTTCCATAAAGGGATACGATTTAATTCGTCCATTATAGACATAATTTCTTGATATGAATAATGTTTTAATCCTATTTCTTTTGCTCTTTGTTCTCTCTTTATAGTATATTGAGTAGGTTTAATCGCTTGTCCATTATTAGGATCAATATAATATTGCATTGACTTATACTGTGCTACTGTATAAAAGACATATTTCCCTTGATAATATTCAATATATCTTGTCCCAGGTATTTCATCTTTAATATGCATATCATTTCCGTATTGTAAGACTAACCCGGGAATCTGTGTGATATATGGCTTTATATTATTTTCAAAGGTTAAATCCGTACGTTCCCCCTTTTTATCAATAACAATATAATGACCTTCAGAATCTATTTCCGTTATAACCTTTTTATTATTTGTTTTTAATCGTTCATTGCCATGACTATCAATCCAAGTTGGCGAAAAGCTAGTACGACTTCTAGCTTGCGAACCGAGATCTCTAATTCCTGACCGAATTAAATCAGTTCCTCCTAATACTATAAAAACAATTAAAAATATAATACCTACCATTTAATCCTCCATTTCCAAGCTGACTCATAGCTTCAACCCATTTAGAAACGTGTGTCGCTATGTACATAACACAAAAAGCACCGTAACTAAAAGAGTTACGATGCTATATATCAATCAAATTATAGTTGCAACTGGCTGACATCTGAAAACATCCTTGTAATTCTTTAAGTCCCTATAGCTTTGCGTCACATTCTTTCGAATGTTTTGCCGTTATTCATTTTATATGATTATAGTATATACAATTATCGGTATACTGTCAAGTATATTTTTAGTATACTCAAAAAGAACTCGAAAAATGATGAATACACCTGAATATGCCTGAATATGCCTGAATACGTGCAAAAATCCACTTGCAAATCACGAAGAATATGATAAAATATTCTCAGAGCTTAACAAGCTATCTCAACTCATAAACAAAGCATGCGATGATAAAGAAATAAGTGAATACTATATCCGTGAAATATCGGTTTTGTCGAAGAAAGTAGTAGATCTCGTAAGTGGCAATCTGAATACCAATATGAAGGAAAGGTTGGTGAACACTATGGATGGTCAAATTTTAGAACTTGGTTTTCAGCAGTGGTATAGAGAAGGACGCGAAGCCGAACGTATCAACACGTTAAAAGAACAAAAACGAGCCGATGCCGAAGCTTTACGCGCTAATGTTGCAGAAGCCAGAGTCAAAGAGATTGAAGCTAACGCGAAAAATGAGCTAGCCCAGGCTAACTCCTACATTAAAGAACTTGAAGCTAAACTGGCACAACAAAATACCTAAAATCAAATTTCCGGCATCCCACAGGGATGCCGGTTCCTTACTATTATTTCTTTTATGAATGATATATATACGGCTATTAATTACGTTTACATAAATATGTATCAGCTATCAAGATACTCTGCAAGATAATATAAAACCCGGTCAAAATGATAGTTATTATATTCCTTTGCAAGCTTTCTTCTGGCGTCGCTCCCGTATCCAAGGTATTCTTTTCCATACCCAATCTCAAAGGTCATACAGGCGAACTTCCGATTCGGTTCTTTGATAAGCTCAATCTCATTTTTATCCATCTTAGGGATTGCACACAGCGGATATTCGTTATCGCCATCAGTGTAAACGCAGAATCCATAGGCAGGACTGAATTTCGCTCCATAAGCTATCGAAGTTGCGTAATCAGTGAGGGTAGAACCTGTCCCGATCAACCCGTAACCGGATTCTTCATCTTCCCACTTGTATTTTCTCGAATTCCCTTTGTTCATCTTAGAGAACATGGCATCTGCCAGCTTATGGCATTTATTACGGTGATACTTGCTATCCCACGGCTTTCCGGCATACCCGATTGAACCCTGTTGATGATAATCGATAAGCACTGCCGCCTTCTGCTTTACTACATAATAATAGAGAAACTTCATCATCGCTTTAGTCTCCGGAATACTGCCTGCATGTGTTCCGGGATAATACGGCTTCTTTGGAGACGAACTTAAGTAATCTGTTTTAGAATTTCCCTTTCCTACCTGGGACCAAACAAGTCCAGGGAAGTTACGATTAAGGTCCGTGCCATTTGCAGTACCTTTCCAAAGCTTCCCGTTTGAGTATGTATATCTCTTTGTGTCAAATGCCACACCTTCCCTACCATCAGGGTTTGTACACGGAACTGCCACTATACGGAACTTTGAAAGTACCTCCTGCGACTCTTCTGTATCAGCCTGAAGCAGTTCGATGAGATGTTTTATGATGAATACAGTACCGGCAGCCTCTCTGGCGTGTGTGCTTCCGGTAAGTACCACTGTCTTTTTCTTTTTTACTTCTGACGGCACATCTATCTCCAGAGCGTACATTGGTCTTCCCTGCTGAGTCTCACCTATCTGATAAAGGTATACTCCTTCATAGCGTGAAAGGGCTTTCATATACTTTACTATTGTGTCATAAGAATACTTTTCCGAAATATCGAGTGAGAGTTCAATCGGTTTCTTTTTTACCGTACAATTCTTCCACAGATATGAAAATGCTTCTTTGTATTCATCCAATGGCATTCCGGGGATAGAAGTAAGATACCTGCATCCATAATTCTTCTTGAGCTCATCAGCAATCTTATCCGTTGATTTCATCTTCTCATCCGGATTAATTACGCTATCTGCGATGTAGTCAAAGGTATTTGCATCACGAAGCGTAGGTGTAGACAGATAAGATGCCTTCGGTCTTTTGTCAGCAACAGCTTTTTCCTCGGATCCATCGTCCATCGTTTTAGCCTGGATGTTATATAATGGACTTACTACAAACGATACGATCATTACTATTGTGAACAATCGCATAGTATTTTTCATTATATTCTTAATGCCCCTTTTTACGACCATCACAGTTTCCCCTCTTATATCTTGTCCATTCATATAATAGTCATTCCTACAGTTTGTTTTTATCCTACCTGGGTTCTGTACATCTCGGCATACTTTCCGTTCAGGGTTATCAGCTCGTCGTGAGAGCCCTTTTCAGCTATCCTTCCGTTCTCAATAAGTATGATGATATCGGAGTCTCTGATAGTGGAGAGACGATGCGCGATGATAAAGGATGTTCTGTTTTCACAGATTTTAAGCATAGCATTACGAATCTTCTGTTCAGTCACGGTATCTACCGAGCTGGTCGCCTCGTCCAGTATCATAATAGGTGCGTTCGAGAGAACTGCGCGCGCGATAGTGAGTAACTGACGTTCACCCTGTGAAAGCTCCATACCGCCCTGTTCAAGGACTGTGTCATATCCGTTCGGTAGTCTCTCGATAAATGCGTCCGCTCCTGCTGCCCGTGCAGCTTCTTTTATACTGTCAAGGGTAGCTCCTTCTTTTCCGTATGCTATGTTATCCTTTACAGATTCCGCAAACAATGCAGTATCCTGTAGTACCACGCCGAATACATTTCTAAGGTCTCCCATCCTGTAATCACGAAGATCTGTACCGTCCAGGTATATGCTTCCGCTGGTGACATCATAAAATCTCGTGAGCAGATTTATGATAGTGGTTTTTCCTGAACCGGTAGGTCCTACTATGGCCACTTTTTTGCCTGCCGGGATTTTCAGCGATATATCTTTTAATATGGTTTTTCCGGTATCATACCCGAAACTTACGTTCCTGAATTCTACTTCACCACGGGTATTTGTGAGTTCTTTTGCGTCAGGCTTATCTACAGGCTCAGGTTCCTGGTCCATGATCTCAAATACACGTTCCGCTCCTGCTACCGCGGTCTGAAGGTTATTGTATACATTTGCTATCTCTACGAAAGGACGGGTGAACTGTCTGGAATAGAGGAGGAATGTACTGATAAGTCCTATATCACTCAAGTTTCCGTTTATGTATAAAAGTCCACTGATAACCGCTATAGCTAGATAACATATATTGTTGATGACGTTCATGAGCGGCATCAGATATCCCGACCATATGAGCGCTCTGATGGCTGTTTTGGTGAGGTTTTCGTTCTTCCTGTCAAAGTCCTCTTCCATCTGTTTTTCGCGGCCAAAAGCTTTTACGACCGTGAGACCCGAGATTCCTTCTTCTATCTGTCCGTTTAGAATTCCGAGATTTTTCTGCTGTTCCCTGAATAGTTTTCTGGTGTGTTTGGTCACGACCTTCGTAAGGACAAATATCATGAATACACTGCAGAGTGTAACCAAAGTAAGTATGGGGCTCAGCATTACCATCATCGTAAATATTCCGACTATGGTAAACGAATAAGTCATGAGGAGTGTAATGGAACTTGATATGGTGGTACTGATATTGTCGACATCATTCGTGAGACGGCTCATAAGTTCACCATGCTGGTGCTTGTCAAAGAAACGCAGCGGAAGATTCTTTATCTTTCCGAAGAGTTCCTGACGGATATGGTTGATAATCCGCTGTCCTATAGCTGCCATCAGGAACTGCTGCATAAACTTTACAAACCAGTCACATACATAGAGTCCTGCCAGCAAAAGGAGTAGTGTGGTGATGGTGTCCCCTTCACTGATATGTGTAATGATGCTTCCAGTAAGTCTCGGTGAGATGATAGCTGTCGCCGATGAAAATGCCGAGAACAGGAGTACCAGGCCCAGGCCTTTTCTTTTTCCCGTTGTCAGGTCCCAGAGCCTTTTCAGTGTTCCTTTTAAGTTTTTAGGTTTTACCACCTGCATTCCCCTGCCCGGTCTCGATATTCCGCTCAGGTTCTGAGGCGGTGTCGCTGTTGTTCTTGTATCTGCCATTTTTTCCAATCCTATATTTTTTTATGCAGGAATAGCTCCTATCTGGGATTCGTATATCTCACGATATGTCCCGCATGTAGCGAGCAGTTCCGCATGGGTTCCGAATCCCTGTACTGTTCCGTTATTTAATACCAGTATCTTGTCCGCACGCATAACCGTGGAGATTCTCTGGCTTATGAGGAGCACGGTAGGTTTGTTTTTACCTTCAGTCTTTATCTTTCCTGATTCTACTTCATTACCGGTTCCAAGCTCCGACAATCCTTTTAGAACCTCAGATTCGGTGTTTGCGTCCAGTGCGCTCGTACAGTCGTCAAGTATCAGGATACTTGGGTTCTTTATCAGTGCTCTGGCTATGGATAGTCTCTGCTTCTGTCCTCCGGAAAGGTTTACACCACCCTGTCCAAGCAGGGTATTATATCCGTCCTTTGTTTTATTTATAAACTCTTCTGCGCAGGCGATTCGAACCGCTTTCTCTATTTTTCCGGAAATTGCAGAATTTTCTTCTGTATTTTCCTGAGTCATCGCTATATCTGCTGTAATTTGCAGATTTTCGTTTTCATAACCTGAACTTTTTTCTTCTACTAATTTTTTATCTATTAAATTATCACGTTTATTAGTTGTATCATACGGCAGTCCCCATTTCAGGTTCTCCATGATGGTTCCGGTAAACAGAAGCGCCTTCTGAGCTACCAGGGCTACTTTACTCCTCAAATACTCTTCGTCTATTTCGTTTACGTCGCATCCGTCTATCCTGATGCTTCCGCCCGTTACATCATAAAAACGCGGTACGAGATTTACCAGGGATGTTTTTCCCGATCCTGTAGGTCCTATAATTCCTACAGTTTCTCCGGGACTTGCTGAAAACGATATGCCCTTAAGTGCGTTCCTCGATGATCCGGCGTATGCAAATGATACGTTGTTGAATTCTATTTTCCCTGTGATATCCGGCTTTTTAGGATTTTCAGGCTTTTTCTGTACAGGCTTCTCGTCCAATACTTCCTTGATTCTTTCAGATGAAGCCAGCGCTCTTACCGCACTGTTTATGACGTTTGATATGAAGTTCAGGGCAAACAGAACCTGGCCCATATAGTTGACAGACGCCATAAGTCTTCCTATGTCTGCTGCTTTCTGGTCCTGGGATATGAAGAGTAGTAAAACTATTCCGAAGTTTACTGTAAGATTTATAAGCGGTGCAAACATTGCCATGGCACGGAGCGCTGATTTGTTTGCTTCAGCCAGGTCATCGGATGCATTGCCAAACTTGCCGGTCTCTTTATCTTCCGCCCTGAACGCTTTTACTACACGCACGGACGAGAGGAATTCCCTCGATACGCCGTTCAGTTTATCGAGTTTTTTCTGAACTTTACCAAATCTGGGATATCCCACCATGATATTCAGCACTATAAGAAGTGTAGCCACAAGTATGATAGCTATCATTATCGGTGCCTGTTTAGGTGTCTGGATGATGATGAGAATAACCGCTCCTATACCGGTAATAGGCGCTTTTATCATGATTCGCATGATACTGTTTATGAAATCCTGTATCTGCGTTACATCGTTCGTGATCCTGGTGATGATGGAGGCCGGCTGAAGTCTGTCGATATTCTCTAATGAGAGCTGCTGCACGTTATGATAGATATCATGACGGATTTCTTTACCGATGGTCTGTGATGTACGACTCGCAAAATGATTACGCATGACCGCGCAGAATGCTCCAAACAGGGCTATTCCCAGCATTATACATCCGTATATAAGAATCTGAGATACGTCTTTATTTGCCACTCCGTCATCAACAATATATGACATGTATGTGGGCTGTAGGAGATCTGCTACCGCCTCTAAAGTAAGGAACGCTGTAGATATGCAGAATATCACAAGGTGCCTTCGTATATAACTTAATATCAGTTTCATTTATTATAATCCTTTTACTAATAGTATACTTTGTAAATATCTTTAAAAACCAAAATGTATTTTACTTCAATAAGAGATAAATATCAAGTTTTTTCAACAAAAAAGACACTGCAGTTTTACCTGCAATGTCCTGTATGTATAGAGTCACTGTCACCTTAAAAAATCCCTCTGTGTTTCCTCGGTAACAAAACAATGCTCCGTATCTCCTTTGTTACAATATCATAGTGAGCTGTATTCTCTTCTTCTGAAGATCAACGCTCATAACTTTTACATCCACTACATCTCCTACGCTTAAAAGTTCTAAGGGATGCTTGATGAACTTTTTGTTGGTAATCTGTGATATGTGTACCAGACCGTCCTGATGAACTCCGATATCTACGAATACACCGAAGTCGATAACATTACGGACTGTTCCTTTAAGAACCATACCTTCCTTCAAATCTTTCATCTCTAAGACATCCTGACGGAGAATGGGAGCCGGCATATCTTTACGGGGATCGCGTCCGGGCTTTTCAAGTTCCTTTATAATATCGTCCAGTGTGATCTCACCGATACCGAGGTCCTCAGCCAGCTTTTTCTTGTCACTGATCATAGAGCTTAAATGAGAAAGAGAAGAACCACCCTTAGGAGCCTCTGTCTCATTTCCTGCTGCCATGATACCTGTTACAACGTTTTCGGAACCCGAGTTCTTTGATGAATTCTTGGCATCATCTTTTCCGGCACCGTCACGGGTTATAACATTCTTTCCTGCCTTGGCAAAAGCCTGTGCCAGGAGCTTGCCCATAGCAGTATCGGTATTCTTTATATAGATATCGTTTTTATTTCTGCGGTCTCTTCCGCCCTTGTTTGCTTTTTCTGCTTTCTCAGCTTCTGCCTTACGCTTGTCCTCATCTTCTTTTACGGCTTTTGCCTGTTCAGCTTGAAGGGTCTTTATATCCTGAGGTGTGAAACCAAGGCTCTCTAAAAGCTTCTTTGCTGCCTCATATGATTCGGGATGTACGCTGGTATTGTCGAGAGGATTCTTGCCGCCTCTGATCCTTAAGAATCCGGCGCACTGCTCAAATGCCTTCGGGCCGAGCTTCGGTACTTTTAGGAGTTCAGCACGTGACAGGAATCTTCCGTTTTCCTCACGATATGCCACGATATTTTTGGCGATGGGCTTCGAGATACCCGATACATACTCCAAAAGCGATGCAGATGCAGTATTTACATCAACACCTACTTTGTTTACACAGTCCTCTACAACACCTTCGAGCTGTTCACCAAGCTTCTTCTGATTCATATCATGCTGATACTGTCCTACACCTATGGACTTGGGATCTATCTTTACGAGTTCTGCCAGAGGATCCTGTACACGACGGGCGATGGATGCCGCACTTCTCTGTCCGACATCGAAATTCGGGAATTCCTCTGTGGCAAGCTTGCTCGCAGAATATACCGATGCACCGGCTTCATTTGTGATAATGTACGAAAGATCGGGTTTGTTCAGTTCATGGAGAAGTTCCACTATCACCTGTTCTGATTCTCTCGACGCGGTTCCGTTTCCGACTGAGATAAGGGTGATATTGTACTTGTCTATAAGCTTTTTAAGAACTCTTTTCGCCTCATCAACCTTGAACTGGGGCGCTGTAGGGTAAATGACTACGGTATCAAGAACCTTACCTGTAGGATCTACGACTGCCAGTTTACATCCCGTACGGAATGCAGGGTCCCATCCAAGAACAAAATGTCCTGCGATAGGAGGCTGCATGAGCAGCTGTGTCAGGTTCTTGCCGAATACCTTGATAGCACTGTCCTGAGCTTTCTCGGTAAGGTCCGAACGTATCTCACGCTCTATGGCGGGCGCTATCAGACGGTCATAAGCATCCGCTACCACATTTTTTAATATATCGTTTGTGTATTCGTTATCCTTCTTTATCGTATGCATCTCAAGGTACTGAAGGATTTTTTCCACAGGAGCTTCAATCTTTACTGTCAGGAATTTCTCATCCTCACCACGGTTCAGTGCCAGTACTCTGTGACCGAGTATGGTGCTGATCTTCTCCGAGAATTTATAATAATTCTCATATACGCTCTGAGCCTTTTCATCCTTGGCTTCGGATACGATAAGTCCCTCTTCTCCGGTAAGCTTTCTGATGTAAATTCTGTAATCGGCTTCATCGGAAATCTTCTCGGCTATGATATCACATGCACCGGCTATAGCTTCCTCGGCTGTTTTTACTTCCTTTTCTTCGTTTATAAAGTCAGCAGCATATTCCAATATAGGCTTATCTGCATCCTGTGCCAGAATAATATCTGCCAGAGGTTCTAATCCTTTTTCCTTTGCTACAGTAGCACGGGTTCTTCTCTTCTGTTTATAAGGACGGTACAGGTCTTCGACTACTACGAGCGTGGTAGCATCCAGTATCTGCTTCTTTAATTCCTCTGTGAGCTTTCCCTGTTCCTCTATACTTGCAAGAACCGATGTCTTCCTTTCCTCCAGATTTCTGAGGTATGTCAGCCTCTCATACAGGTTTCTCAGTACTTCGTCGTTCAGTGATCCTGTCACTTCCTTACGGTATCTGGCGATGAAAGGAATGGTATTTCCTTCATCGATAAGCTTCACTGTGGCATCCACCTGTGAAACCTTGATTTCAAGTTCTTTTGCAAGTTGTTCGTTGATGTTCATCTTTCTTACTCCTGTGTTAATTTTTTATCTTGACAGTTTCTTTGACATTTCTGCCATATATGCATCCGGGTATTTATCAAGCTTCATGGCTTTTTCCATGTCAAAATCGGTGAATTCACCGTTATGGAAAGCTACTATCCTGTTCTTCTTTCCGGCATTTATAACTTCTACGGCTTTTCCGCCCATTGCTGAAGCAAATACACGATCCTGACACGAAGGAGTTCCTCCGCACTGCAGGATACCGAGTACCGTAGCTCTAGTCTCAAGTCCCGTAGCAAATTCTATGTTCTTGGCCAGTGAAGCAGACTTTCCGACGCTTTCGGAATTTACTATCAGATGAAGCCTCTTGCCCAGCTTCTTCTTGCTGATAATCTCCGATATCATTCTCTGCTGATTCTGGTCGTGGTATTCGTTGGTAATTATCTCTTCTGCGCCTGTCGCTATACCGCACCACAGAGCGTTATGTCCGCTTCGTTTTCCCGCTACTTCTATGACACTGCAGCGCTCATGTGACTGGGATGTATCCCTGATCTTATCTATGGCTTCCATAGCAGTGTTTATGGCTGTATCAAATCCTATGGTATATTCGGTGCAGGCTACATCAAGGTCTATAGTTGTAGGTATACCCACTACATTTATTCCCTTGTTTATGAGATCAAGTCCGCCTCTCATGGTTCCGTTACCGCCTATGACAACGAGTACATCAATCTTTAATTCCTTGAGCGTATCTATCGCCTTTTTCTGACCTTCTTCAGTGAGGAATTCGGGACAGTCGGAAGCTAAGAGCTGTGTGCCTCCCCGCTGAACCGTCTCGGACATGGTCTTGTTCGTCATCTCCAGATAATCCTTCTCTATAAGTCCGGAATAACCCCTGCGGAACCCGATGACTTTCATGTTGTATCCAATGGCTGAACGTACAACCGCACGTATAGCTGCATTCATTCCCGGTGCATCCATACCGCTGGTAAGTATTCCTATGGTTGTTTTTCTTCCTGATACTTCTTCATTTTCTACAGGAAGCATACCTTCGCTCTTCATCAGGCGGCTGTCACCCTTACGTGTCAGTTTTCCAAGCATATCTACCAGGAACGGATCGAGAGTCTTCTTCATGGAGAGTGCTTCATCCATGTCAAAGTCAACGAATGCGCCGTTCTTAAATGCTACGACTCTGTTTTCTCCGCCTTTTATGAGTATATCTACCGCTTTCGCGCCGAATGCGGATGCGTACACTCTGTCTTTACATGTGGGGCTTCCGCCTCGCTGCAGATATCCGAGTATAGTAGCAGATGTGGGCATTCCCGTAGCATATTCTATACGTTTTGCCATACCCTCGGAATCGCCGATTCCTTCTGCGTTTATAATGATATAATGTTTTCTGCCGCTTTTACGTTTGGTCTGAATATCATTTATCAGTTTCTGCTCTTCATACTTGTAGAGCTCGGTAGTAAGAACAGCCTCAGCTCCGTTTGCAAGACCGCACCACAGTGCTATATATCCCGCATGTCTTCCCATAACTTCTATGATGGAGCATCTCTCCTGAGATGTCGAGGTGTCCCTGATCTTGTCTATGGCATGCATCGCGGTATTTACGGCTGTATCAAAACCTATGGTATATTCCGTACATGCTATATCCAGGTCTATGGTACCGGGTATACCTATAACATTGATTCCTCTGTCTTTAAGAGTCAGACAGCCTCTGAAAGATCCGTCTCCGCCTATAACGACCAGTGCGTCTATTCCATGCTTCCTGCAATTCGCTGCAGCCAGATCCTGGCCTTCGGATGTGATCATCTCAGGACATCTGGATGTAAACAGGAAAGTACCGCCCTTCTGGATGGTATCTGCTACGCTTCTGGAATTTAAGTCCACTATATCTTCATCAATAAGTCCCGAGAAACCACGCTTAATGCCTTTTACCTCAATCCCGTTGGCGATAGCGGTACGTACAACCGCGCGTACTGCCGCATTCATGCCCGGTGCATCTCCGCCGCTGGTGAGGACTCCTATGGTCTTTATCTTCTTTTTCTCTTTGCCTACACTGATTTCAGCTGAATCCGATGTCACAGTGACCTTAGCAGTTTTTACTGTTTTTGAGCTTTTTGTTGTCCTGGTCGTTTTTGTCGTTGTTTTTTCTTTTGCTGCCATAATGTTCCCCTTCCTATCTCCATTGATATTTGGCGGATACAACTGCCACATTTTCGTTTCCGAACCGTTTTTTAAGTTTATCGAGAAGTTCCGTGCATACTCCCGTACTCAAAGACTTCGAGTATGCTTTTCTCATTCTTTCCTTAGCACAGTAGGCTATCACACTGTCGGTGCCGTCAAACCCGCTGACTGTCGCTTTCAGGTCCTCTTCGCCGACATTAAAGCTTTCCATATCGTCAAACTTTATCCAGAGTTCCTTCGGGATCTCATCAAGGGATACCATCTTCTGGCAGATAAGTTTCGCCCCGCGCTCTTCTTCAACGGTTACCCTTCCTTTTATGAGAAGTCTGGCATCCACATCGCAGATTGTTTTATATTTTGCGTAATCCTTAGGAAATACCAGTACCTCTACGGTTCCGTACATGTCTTCCAAAGTCAGGAATGCCATGAGCGTGTTGGAACGTGTGGTCTTTACCAGTCTGTTGGAGACTATACCTCCTATCACGCATTCCTCTCCGTCCTTGAGCCCCTCAGACTCTTCTTCTGTCCGGGCAGCACCTGCGATACCTCCTTCGTGCGACTCAGGATCGGAATCTCCTTCTTCACTGGCAAAATCCAGGGTCGATACCGTAGAATTCTTTTCCAGAACCGCGGAATAGTTTTCCAGAGGATGCCCCGAAACATATATTCCCAGTACTTCTTTTTCGAATGCCAGTATCTCTTCCTTTGAATAATCGTCTACTTTAGGAAGGTCCATGCCGTCATTCTGTGCAAATTCAGGATCTAAGAGTTCAAACAGGCTCATCTGCCCTGTCATGGCACTCTTTTTTTCTGCTGTCACACTCTCAACGATCGACGGACCGGCTATAAGGAGCTGGTGCCTGTTGCCGGGCAACGTATCGAAGGCTCCGGCCTTTATCAGGCTTTCTATAACCCTTTTGTTTGTCTCTTTCGAAGAAAGTCTCTTTACAAAGTTTTTGAAATTCTTATAAGGTCCTTCACTCTTTCGCTCGTTTACTATTGCTTCGACCACAGGCTTTCCCACGCCTTTTATTGCTGACAGTGAATACCTTATGGCTTTGCCCGAAGGAGTGAACGAGTAACCTCCCTCATTTACATCGGGCGGAAGAACGTTTATGCCCATCTTCCGGCAGATGTTTATATATCCGGCGGTTTTCCCGGAGTTATCTATGACGCTGGTCATGAGCGCCGCCATAAAGTGTACGGGATAGTAGCACTTTAAGAACGCCGTCTGATATGCTACAACGGCATAGGCTGCCGCGTGTGATTTATTGAATGCGTATTTTGCGAAATCCGTCATGTCATCATAGATCTTGTTTGCGGTTTTTTCATCAATACCCTGCGCCATACATCCCGGTACATGTTCCTCCGGGTTTCCGTGAACGAAATTCGCACGTTCCTTTTCCATGACGCTGGCTTTCTTTTTGGACATTGCTCGTCTCACGAGGTCGCTTCGTCCGAAACTGTATCCGGCCAGGTTCCTCACTACCTGCATAACTTGCTCCTGATATACTATGCATCCGTAAGTAGGCTCAAGTATAGGTCTTAGCTGTTCACAGTCGTAGGTGATACTGTCCGGTTCCTGTTTGCCTCTGATATATTTCGGAATGAAGTCCATAGGACCCGGACGATACAGCGAAATTCCTGCTATGATGTCTTCCATTGATGAAGGTTTCAGTTCCTTCATAAAGTTCTTCATACCGGCGCTTTCAAGCTGGAATATACCTTCCGTTTTTCCCGAAGCTATCAGTTCAAATACTTTTTTATCATTATAATCGATATTATCAATGTTTAAAGGTTCAAAACCTTCTTCGCTC
>JAEEGL013258303.1_pt1 | contig 21641 bp, 12 predicted proteins | sample 9134231 | NCBI WGS metagenome assembly JAEEGL01 (sample SAMN16246548, study PRJNA631951) | gut metagenome | biome: gut microbiome; feature: rumen; material: fiber-attached | host: Bos | place: Iran: Karaj | collected 2018-10
ATTTTTTTAAAACTCCATATGGCATAATCTCACTACTAACTAAATTATGATAACCATATGTAGTCATAGTTGTATTAATATTATTACCATAGCTTCCATCAACCATGTTATTATAATTGTATGAATTATAAGAATTATATTCTCCATTTTCTTTTCCGACTATATTTGTGTCTTCATATTCATATTTTGTCTTTAAATTATCATTAAAGATTTCAAGTCTTCCAAACTCTAGTTTTAATGTACCAGTTATATTAATTTCAAACTCTAATGATTCAAATGTTTCATAACTAGTCAAACTTAAAACTATCATTCTATATCTTTCTGATATTGCATATGATTCTAAATATATACTATCTTCTTTATCACCAAGATTAAATTTAATCTCTAAGTGACCATTGCCAACAGGACTATCACTTGTTCTTTTAATCCATAAAACTAAGCTATATGCTTCACCTGAAATACCTTTTAAACTTTTGGTATATTTTATATATCCACTAGTCGTGTTTCGGCACATATTTGAAAGTATATTTGTATACGCTGTTGGATCTAAAGTAACTAAAGACATAGACTTAATATATGTTTCATCTGTTTGAGGCTGATAATTTATTAAATTTTTTATTTCTGAACTAGTACTTGGAAGATATATACTTTCTGTTGAATACATTACTTTCTTTATATTGTTATTGTATTTAACTCCACTAACGAAGTTGTTTTTATCTATTATCTCTTCTAATAAATAATTATCATCAAACAAGTAAGTTGTAGTGATGTCTTTAGATGCATCGTGAGGAACTATTAAATCGTAATCAGTAACTACTGTTTTATAGTTATCATAAGTAATTATTGTACGTATTAAAACGGTATCATTATCATTGGAATAACCTTCAAGAACATTAATAGCTGTAGTACTAATTTGCACGTCAAGCATCTCTTTTGTTATATAATCAATAAATTTTATACCATTACTATAATCAATTCTTATATCCCTTACAGTTTGATTAGAGCTATTTTTGATTTCAATTTTTGTTAGTCTATCATTTGTATAAGTAATATATCCATAATATTTAGTTGAATTATTTTCTACATACGAGTATGATGTAACCTTATTATTGCTGGAAGTTAAAATAAAACTATCTGTTGAACTAAAAACAGTCATAGTATTTAATGTATATGTTATATCATAGTCATATTCGTCACATTTTACAATTCTAGTTATTTTAGATAGGTCATCATGATCTAATTCCATAAAATTATTATGTTTATCTCTTATTTCATATGAATCATAATCTTCACCATAATCTATACTAAATCGTGATTTAGTTAAAATATCTTGATAACAAATCCAATCATCATCTGAATCATAATATGTGTATTCATTAGTTGCACCATCACAGTTTGTAATATAATATTTATCATTTGAGTACTCTACTTTTTTATATGTAGATAATCTATATCCATTACCAAAATTATTTATATTTAAATTGTCTAAATCGCCAATATCTTTATTTTGGTCATTATAAAAAATATTAAGTCTAATTGGCTGTGGTCCCAAATCTAGGCCTAAAGGAATTATTGCGATTACATTTTTATTAGCGTATGCTAAATCAATATAAACTTTTATATCAGCTATTTCAAAAGATAACATCGTATTTTCTTCTTTTAAACCTTTGTTGGCCATATTATTTCTCCTTAAATTTGTAATAGTAAAATCTAATTTTAGTTTAAAACTATTCAATTATTTTTTCAAGAAAAAAAGACGGAAAATTATTTCCGCCTATTTTAACAATGGTTTTAAAAATTTACCTGTATATGAATTTTCCACCTTAACTAAGTCCTCAGGTCTTCCAGCAAAAAGTACTGTTCCACCCTTATCTCCACCTTCAGGGCCCATATCAATAATATAATCAGCAAGCTTAATAACATCTAGGTTATGCTCAATAATAATTACTGAAGCACCTAAATCAGCTATTCTATTAATAACATTCATAAGCCTCTTTATATCATCTGTATGAAGACCAGTTGTAGGCTCATCTAATATATAAAGTGTTTTAGGAGAAATTTTAGAATGTAATTCATATGCTAATTTAATTCTTTGAGCTTCACCACCAGAAAGTGTAGTTGATGATTGACCAAGCTTAATATAGCCTAAGCCTACATCATATAATGTTTGAAGCTTAGATTTAATCTTAGGGAATGCATCAAAGAATTCTAATGCTGCCTCAACAGTCATATCAAGTACATCAGCAATATTCTTATCCTTAAATTTAATATTTAATACCTCTGATGTATATCTTTTACCTTTACATACCTCACAGGCTACATAAACATCTGGTAAGAATTGCATTGATATTCTTTTTACACCATCACCAGAGCAGGCTTCACATCTTCCACCTTTTACATTAAATGAGAAAACACCCTTATCGTAGCCTTTTATTTTAGCATCAGTAGTTTGACTAAATAATTCTCTAATATCATCAAATACGCCAGTATATGTGGCAGGATTTGAACGTGGTGTTCTACCAATTGGCTGTTGAGAAATATGAATTATTCTATCAATATTTTCTAAGCCCTCAATCTTTTCTATTTTACCCGGAACAATTCTTTTAGCTCCATAAATATTCATATAAGCATTCTTATATAAGCATTCATTAACTAAGCTTGATTTACCAGATCCTGATACACCAGTAACTAGTGTTACAACACCTAAAGGAAATTTAACATTTACGTTCTTTAAATTGTTTTCAGAAGCCTTTTTAATAGTGATATATTTACCACTTAATTTTCTTCTTTCCTTAGGTACTTCAATTTTCATTCTACCTGATAAATAATTACCAGTTATACTATTAACATTTTTACTAACCTCTTCAGGTGTTCCTTCAGCAACAACATACCCACCATGAACACCAGCACCAGGCCCAATATCAACTAGCCAATCAGCCTCTCTCATAGTTTCATCATCATGCTCAACAACAATTAAAGTATTACCTAAATCTCTCATTTGTTTTAAAGTATTAATTAATCTTTGATTATCACGCTGATGTAATCCAATAGATGGTTCATCAAGTACATATAATACACCAGTTAATTGAGAACCTATTTGAGTCGCAAGTCTAATACGCTGTGCCTCACCACCAGATAGGGTATCAGCTGATCTTGCTAAAGTAAGATATTCAAGTCCTACATTAATTAAGAATTTTAATCTATCTTTTACTTCTTTAATTGCTAAATGGCCAATAGCCATTTTTTCTTCGCTCAAATTTAGATTATTAAACCAATTATAACAATCCTCAATACTCATATTGCAGACGTCTGCAATATTTTTTCCTTCAATAAAAATATTTAAAACTGAATCATTTAATCTCTTACCATTACATGTTTCACAGATATTTTCGACCATGAAGTTTTCAATCCAGTCTCTAATCCAATCTGAATTAGTTTCATTATATCTTCTTTGAAACATATTAATGATACCTTCAAATTTAGCTTTTTTATCATGAAGTCTACCACTTGTAGATCTCATCTTAAAATCTATAAAATCAGGTGAGCCATAAAGTATTATATCCTGTTTTTTCTTATCTAATTTATTAAATGGAGTATCCATATCAATATCATAGAATTTACAAGTTTGTCTAAGCTCTTCTCCACTTAAGTTTCCTTCTTCTTGATTCTTATATGGAATAATAGCTCCATTATTAATAGATTTATCTAAATCTATAATTAATTCTTTTGAAATTGATAATTTTTTTCCTAAGCCATTACAAGATGGACAAGCTCCTAAAGGTGAATTAAACGAGAATAATCTAGGCTCAAGGTTAGCAACTGAATAGCCACAATATGGGCAGGCGTGCATAGTTGAAAAGAAATCTTCCTTTTCACCTACATATGTAACGCAATATCCACTACTTTCTCTTACGGCAGTTTCAACAGCGTCAAATACTCTTTGTCTAATTCCTTCCTTCATAACAAGTCTATCAACAACAATAAAAATATCATGTTTCTTATTTTTATCAAGACTTATTTCAGAATCTAAATCTGTCATTTCGCCATCAACTAAGGCTCTAACATAACCATCCTTTAAGGCTTTAGTTAAAATAGATTTATGCTCACCCTTTTGATGGAATATAACAGGTGATGTAATAAATATTTTAGAACCCATTTCATATGTCATAATCTTATTTACAATTTCATCAATTGTAACAGATGAAATAGGAATATTATGATTAGGACAATATGGTGTTCCAAGTCTTGAAAATATTACTCTTAAATAATCATATATTTCAGTTGTTGTTCCAACAGTTGATCTTGGATTATGAGATGCAGATTTTTGGTCAATCGCAATCGCAGGTGATAAGCCTTCAATTGAATCTACATCTGGCTTTTCATTTCCACCAATAAATTGACGAGCAAAGCTAGATAAAGATTCAATAAATCTTCTTTGTCCCTCTTGGAATATTGTATCAAAGGCTAAGGTAGATTTACCTGAACCTGATAGACCAGTCATAACTATTAATTTATTTTTTGGTAATTCTATATTTATATTTTTTAAATTATTTTCTCTGGCGCCACGAACTATAATTTTGTCCATAAAATTACCTCCTTTTTATTCTGAAAAATCATAAAAATCACTTAAACTGATACAATTATAATTTTGCGTATCAACATTAGATTCAAATCCGTTTTTAGAGATAAAACCCAACTTATAAAAATCAATATTTATTTCTTTTGTTTGTTTTTCCTCTTCCTTAATTATCTTATCATCAATTTTTGAATTTGTATATTTGCACTCATAAGAAATATATCCATTTTTATCTAATGTTACAACATCAAATTCTCTATTTATTTTGTTCAATGAATCATTAAAAGAATAAGTTCCTATTTTTAAAATAATCGGTTGAATTTTAAAATTTATATTTGCTCTAAAAAGATACTCCATAGAAACCATTTCAAATATTTTAGGTATATAATCATTAATAAAGCTCTCTTTTATAAAATTCTCATAGAAAAAATACGGATTTGCTCTAAATTCTTGATATGGTGTGTGAAATAAAAATCTATAATAAAAATTTAATAAATTATCTTTAAATCTGTAAAAAGTCTTTTTCTTATTATTCTCCTCATTAATAGGAAAAACTTTTTTGATAATATCCATTTCTATCAATTTCTTCAATAAATAATCAGGCTTTGAGATACCAACAGCAGATAAATTATCTAAAATATCCTTATATTTATTAACACCTCTAGCTATTAATGAAATAACAAAATTCATATTTGCTATTTTATTTGTTTCAACAAGTATCATTTCGTTTATTTCGTGTTCTAGAATACTATCTCTTTTTACAACTAAACTTAAAATATTATCTAACGCACTCTTATTAGTATCAATAAGAGAATTAAAAAAAGGTATTCCTCCAAAAACTGAATAAAGCATTATTTTATCTTCATCACTATACTCTTCATAAAATAATGATGAATCATAATAATCGAATGGTCTTATTAGCATAACATGTGTATATCTACCATATGAATGAGAACCATACTCAATCATTTGTTCCATTAATGAAACATAACTACCAGAAATGAATAGTTTTAATTTAGTCTTAGTCTTGTATTTGTCAATTATTACAGCCAAAATAGACTCTATCGAAAAATCTTCCTCTAGTAGAAATGAAAATTCATCAACAAATAACAATATATTTTGGTTCAAAGATTTTTCAAATATAAAAGTAAACAATTCACCAAAACTATCAAAGTGAAGATAATTATCATTAAAAATATTCTTTATTTTATTTGTGAATAAAACTAGATTTTCCTTAATTGTCGATTTTATACACTCATAAGATATAATTAATGAATTTGATGATTTTATTCCTTCATTAATTAATTCAGTCTTACCAACTCTTCTTCTGCCATATATTAATGCAGATTCAAATCTATCTGTTCTAATAGCATCATTTATCTCTTCTAACTCTTTTTTTCTGCCAATAAACATATCATATCACCACTTTTCATAATATATTATACCACATTAATTTTTTTACGCAAATTTATTTTCGTAAAATTTGTTTTCCTAAAAAATTAAACGGTCAATGACCGTTTAATTAATACTATGACACATTATATTCATTACACTAGCAATTCCTTCACCTATCTCATCTAATGTTTGAGGAATCTTTCCTTTGAAATAATCGACAAATAGATGAATTGTTCCATTAGTAATAAAATCTATTTCTGCCTTTCTTTTCTTCTCATCCTTTGATAAGAAATTAATTCTAACATCATTATTTACTGCTTCATTACACATATCTTTAAGCTCATCAATAAATCTAATTTGATAATTTGAATTAATTATCTTTTTATAAATATCTTCATTTTCCTTTAATAAATTAATTAACTTTCTAATATATGTTGGATAATTTAGATTATGTGAATGCATATAATCCTGAAGTATTCCTTTAAGGAAATTAATTATTTCTATTTCAAGTTCCTCTTCAACTGCGTAAATATCTTGATAATGAGCATAGAATGTTGATTTAGAAATATCTGCTCTTTCTACAATCTCTTTTACTGTAATCTTATTAATATCATTCTTTTCTAGCAATAAATCGGCAAATGCTTTTTGAATTGCCTTTTTATTTTTTATAGAATTTCTGTAAACTGCCATATGATAACGCCTTCATTTCGTACTATTTTCAACCAATAGTCCAATATCAAACGAAAGTGCAAATATTGACTATTGTTTTCTTTTTCGTATAGATTATAATCATTTATGTTCAAAAAGTCAAACTCGAGTACGAAATTGTACTTCAGTATTATAAGGAGGTTTAAAAATGAGTGTAATTGAAGTAAATCATTTAACAAAGGATTATGGTTCTGGTCGTGGTGTATTTGACGTTTCATTTCAAATAAACCAAGGCGAGGTTTTTGGATTCTTAGGTCCAAATGGCGCAGGTAAATCTACAACCATCAGACATCTTATGGGTTTTTCACATCCAGATAGTGGAAACACTAAAATATTAGATAAGGATTCATTTACTGAATATAGCCAAATATTAAATAATGTTGGATATATTCCAGGTGAAATAGCCCTACCTCAAGGCTTAACAGGATATGAATTCATTAAAATGATGCAGGATATGTATCATATTCATGATGATGAGATGTTACAAAAAATGCTTAATATGTTTGAACTTAAAGATAATGTATTAAAAGGCGATACTAAGCATATGAGTTTAGGTGTTAAAAGAAAGCTTGCAATTGTAACAGCCTTTATGTCAGATCCTCAGGTTCTAATACTTGATGAACCTACATCAGGTCTAGATCCAGTTATGCAACAACGCTTCATCGATTTTATTGTTGAAGAAAAGAAAAGAGGAAAAACAATTCTTCTTTCTTCTCACATATTCTCAGAGGTTGATGCAACATGCGATAGAATCGCTATTATAAAGGATGGAAAAATAGTATCTGAATTTGTTGCTGATGATTTAAAGCATAGTTCAATTAAGCAATATAGAATTATATTCAATTCAAATGATGATTATAAAAAATTTAAAGATAATTATGATAATAAAATCATTAATATCTTAAAGGATAATGAAAATGAAAATAAAGTATTTATTTCATGTGATGATAAAAATATTAATGATGTAATTAATTTTTTATCTAATTTCGAAATAAAAGAATTTAATAACATTAAAGAAACCTTAGAGGATTATTTCATGAAATTTTATAAAGAAGATAAAGAATTTGGAGGTAATTTCTAATGGATTTAAAAAATGAAGGATTAATTGAAATTAAAAATCTTACAAAAGATTACGGGAATCAAAGAGGAATATTTGATATTAATTTATCAATTAATAAAGGTGAAATGATAGGCTTTGTTGGAACAAATGGTTCTGGTAAAACTACTACCATTCGTTCAATCCTAGGCTTCATCAAACCAACAAGTGGTTCTGCCTATGTTAATGGATTAGAATCTTGGAAATATCAATCTGAAATTGCAAAGCTTGTTGGCTATGTTCCAGGTGAAATCGCATTTCCTGATTTAAAAACAGGAACTAACTTTTTAAAGAGCCAAGCAGAATATAAAAATATTAATGATTTAAGCTATGCAGATTCATTAATTAAAGAATTACAGTTAGATCCTAAAGCTAATTTAAAAAGAATGAGTAAGGGTATGAAGCAAAAGACAGCCTTGGTTGCTGCCTTAATGGCTGACTGTCCAATAATTATTTTAGATGAGCCTACAACGGGACTTGACCCGTTAATGAGAGATGCCTTCCTAGATATTATTAAAAGAGAGCATAAAAAAGGTAAAACAATATTTATGTCTTCTCACATGTTTAATGAAATGGAGGAAACATGTGATAAGGTAGCATTAATTTCTAATGGTCATATCATAGATATAGCTGATATGAATCAAATTAGAAATAGAGATCTAGTAGATTTCAAAATTGAATTTATTGATAAGGAATCATTTATTAAATTTAAAGATTTAAATTTCAATATTATTCGTACTCAAGAAAATTATAATCAATATACTGTTCAAATTAAAAAGGCTGAAATAAATGATTTATTTAAAGCTTTAAAAGGCTTAAATGTTAAATTTATTTCAGAAGTTAAATACACATTAGAAAAGCATTTTAAAGAAGTTATGGAGGAAAAACAAAATGAAAACAACTAAGAAAAATCATAAATTATTCTCAAAAGCATTATTCAAGCAAAGCATTAAAGCTAATGGCTTAATGTGGTTAATAATTACAGTGGCAGTTTGTTTTACATTATCTTGTGTAATGTTGATATCTGGAACAAGCAATATTTCTTCTGTTAAGGATGGAATTCAAGATACAATTATTGAAGAATTAATAAAAAGTGAAGTGAAAAAATCTTCAATTAACATCTATTCAAATTCTTATATTGCTGAAGAAGCATTCGATAAAAAATTCACAGAGAAATTTGATGAATTAAATACACTAGAAAACGCAGTAACATTTAATACATATAAAACAACAAAGGAAGCTGAAGCTACTTCATCTATTACTTCTTTAGTTACTGATAAGGTTACTCAAAAAATTACTTTAGCAGTTCAAGAAAGAGTTCAAGGTGAAGCATCTGATATCGAACTTGAAATCAAAAATAATGTAACAGCTGATATGCAAACTACTGAGGCTCAAAATAAAATTGCTACATATATGGCTGAAGGTAAAACTTTAGATGAAGCTAAAGCTTTAGTAATTGCTGAATACACTCAAATTGAAACACAAAATGTAACAAATAATCATATTAATACTGCCAAGACTGAAATTGTAGCTGCTAAACAAGAAGAGTTTACAAATGAAGCTATGCAAGAATTAAATGATGATATCGAAGAAATTAAAGCAAATGCTAAAGCAGATGTTGAAAATAAATTTAAAGAAATGTATATAGTTCCTTCATATCAGTATGCAGCAGATTCAATTAAAAATCTATATAATGAAGATTCAACTGAATATAAGGTTTCAATGCTAACAATTAATCCAAATCATGTTGTTGATAGTGAATATACTAAAAACAATGAAGAAATCCCTTCTGAATACGTTGAAGCCTTCACAAATTATATGCTAGCTGATATCGAAGAATATCAAAACTTACAAAAGGGAACAAGCTTATATAATTATATTAAATCTACCGAAAGAAAAGAATTTAGAGAAACAAGAGCTATGAATGCTTGTGCTATGGTCGTTGGTGCTAAGATGACTGATGCAGCATATAAACAAGAAATATTAAATATCTTAAGTGAATATAAGGTTGATGAACAAGCTTATAATAATATGGGATTTGATTATGATAACGTTCATAAGATTGCCTATGAAGGTATGATGGAATATAAAGATAAATATGATTATGAAATATCATTATTATCTAATGAAGAATTAAGCGAAGCTAAAGAAAAAGAAATTAAAGATGAATTATATTTATCAGTAGCAGGCTCACTATTAGATAAGCTTCCAGAAAATGTATCTGAAGGTATTCATGAGCTTGGAACAATGGATTTATATGGTTTAATTATCGGTTCTATATTCTTCAAAATGGCAGGACTTCTTCTTCCTATCATTTATGTAATAATGGTATCTAATAGCTTAATCGCAAGCCAAATTGATACAGGCTCAATGGCATATGTACTTTCTACTTCAACTAGAAGAAAAGAAGTTACATTTACACAAGGCTTATTCTTAATTTCATCATTATTCTTAATGTTTGTTTGTACAACAATAACATCATGTGTATGTTTTAAGATAGCTAATGTAACAACAGATTTAACATATGCAAAGCTAATATTAATTAACCTAGGAGCATTTATTACATTATTTGCAATTTCAGGTATTAATTATTTAACATCTTGTATCTTCGATAGATCAAAGAAAGCAATGGCTTTAGGTGGAGGTATTTCAATGTTCTTCTTAGTAGCCACAATGCTTGGACTATTTGGTTCACCTGTAATTCCTTCTGTTGTTAGAATTTCTGCATTAAATAATTTCAATTATGTATCACTTATTTCATTATTTGATGTTGTATCTATTCTAGATTGTGGATATGATTTCATTTATAAATTAGTAATCTTACTTGTTGTAGGATTAGTTGGATATATAACAGGTTCAATCTATTTCGAAAAGAAAGATTTACCATTATAAAAATAAAACAGCCCAAAGATTCCGTTTAATCAAACAGAATCAAAAGGCTGTTTTTTCTTCTATTCTTTTATTTTTTCTAGGAATTCTTTTTCTTCCATGATATAAATACCAAGTGATTTAGCCTTATCATATTTAGAACCAGGATTTTCACCTAATATTAATATATCTGTCTTCTTACTAACTGATTCACTTAAATTACCACCAAATGATTCAATTAGCTTCTTAGCTTCACTTCTACCCATAGAAGCTAAAGTACCAGTTAATACACACTTTTTATTAGTGAAATAATTTTCTTTTATTTCACCCATATCATAATTCATATTTAGATTATATTCTTTTAATTCATTAATTAATGAAATATTCTTTTCATCACTCATGAATTTAACAAATTCATAAGCTATAGCTTCCCCTATATCACCAATTGATTTAATTTCTTCTTCAGTTGCAGTCATTAAAGCATCTATATTTTTAAATTTCTTACATAATAGCTTAGCAACCTTAGCTCCACAATGTCTAATACCTAAACCAAAAATTAATTGATCTAAATTATTCTTTTTAGAATCTTCAATAGCCCCAATTAAATTATCGATTGATTTAATACCTAAACCAGGTAATTTAATTAATTCATCATAATAATTCTTTAATTTAAATACATCAGTAATATCATTTAAATATTTTGCTTCATATAATTGCTTAACAAGCTTATCACCAAGTGAATCAATATTATAGGCAGGCTTTGATGCAAAATGAATAATCTTATTTATTTTCTTTTCATCACAGTCTTCATTTAGACAGTACCAGTCAGCCTCATCCTTATTTCTAACAAGTGTACTTCCGCAGCATGGACAAACCTTAATCATTTCAAATGGAATAGTTGTGCCATCTCTATCTTCAATTACAGGCTTTACAACCTCTGGAATTACATCTCCAGCCTTTCTAATGATTATATTATCTCCAATATGAATATCCTTTTCTAATACATAATCCTCATTATGAAGTGTTGCCTTAGAAATTAAAGATCCTTGAACAAATACTGGATTGAAGTTGGCAACAGGTGTAATAACACCAGTTCTTCCAACCTGGAATGTAATTGATGTTAATTTAGTTTTAACCTCCTCAGGTGGGAATTTATAAGCAATAGCCCACTTAGGATATTTAACTGTTTCACCAATTAAATCATGAAGTTCAATCTCATTAACCTTAATTACAATACCATCGATATCATATTCTAAATCCGGTCTTTTCTTTCCCATTTCTTCAATGTAAGAAATAACCTCATCGATATTATTACAATGCTTATATAATGGATTAGTTTTAAAGCCAAGCTCCTTCATTTTAATTAAGGCTTCCTCTTGAGTTTTAATCTTATCATCCATGTAATAATAGATGAATGTATCTAGATTTCTTTTAGCAGCAACCTTACTATCTAGCTGTCTTACTGAACCAGCTGCCGCATTTCTACAGTTCGCAAATAATTCTTCTTCATTTGCCTCACGCTCTAGGTTTAAAGCTATTAAGCTTTTCTTAGGCATGAATATTTCACCTCTAACCTCTAGAGGCTCTTTTATTTTTATATTTAATGGAACTGATTTAATAGTTTTAACATTATGAGTAATATTTTCACCAACTACGCCATTACCACGTGTAGCACCAAGCTTTAAAATACCATCCTCATATTGTAAAGAAACTGATAAACCATCTATTTTTAATTCACATAAATAAGTAGCGTTAGGCGCAACAGCCTTAACTCTCTTATCGAAATCTCTAAGTTCATCATAGCTAAACGCATCTGCCAAGGAAGCCATTTTAGTTTTATGATTAACCTTTTCAAATTTTGAAAGAACCTCTCCACCAATTCTATTTGTTGGAGAATCTAATGTTTTTAATTCTGGATTCTTTTCTTCTAACTTTATGAGCTCTTCCATTAACATATCATATTCATAATCCTCCATAATAGGATTATCATTAACATAATATGCATCATTAGCCTTATTAATTTTTTCCTTTAATTCATTAATTCTTTCTAAATCTGTCATAATTAAATACCTATATCTTTCTTATAGATGGGTGATTCTTCATTAATTTTTTAATACCATATGGCATAGCGAAGGCAACAGATATTATATCGCCATCCATAGCAACAATTAAACCATCACCAAACACCTTATGATTTAGCTTATCGCCAAGCTTAAATTCATTGTTGATAGCTTCAGCTTCAACCTTCTTTTCAACCTTATAGCTTGTTGTAAAGGTTGGTGCTTGTCTCTTTGGCTTATTATTAAATTCCATTTCTCTAATAAATCTAGAAGGGGCTGAATAGTTTTGCTGACCATACATAAATCTAGATTTTGCTGAAGATACATAAAGATTTCTTTTAGCTCTTGTAATACCTACATAGCAAATTCTTCTTTCCTCTTCTAGCTCCTCATTAGAAACAATATTTTGAGAAGGGAATATTCCTTCTTCCATCGCTACCATAAATACATTTTTAAATTCTAGACCTTTTACCTGATGATATGTTGAAAGTCTAACTGCGTTATCATCTTCAACATTATCATTATCAGTTCTAAGTGCTAGATTTTCTAAAAGTGCATTAAGCTTATCCTCATTAGAGCCCTCATATGTTTCATCTGTTTCAACAAGTACACTCTTTAATTCTTTAATATTTCCTAGCTTATCTTCATATGTTTCATCATCTAAGGTAGATTTTAAATAATCCTGATAGCCAGTATCTTTAAGTAATACATTTATTAAATCAACAAGCTTTATATCTTCAAGCTTAGAATACATATTTAAAATCATCTTTTTAAATTCAATTAAATTGTCCTTAGCTTGACCACTAAAGTTAATATAATCAATTGAATCAAATAAAGATAATTTCTTTTCATCAGCTATAAGCTTTAGCTTTTCTAGTGATGTTGGGCCAATCTTTCTTTTTGGCTCATTTATTATTCTATCAAATGAGAAATTATCATCATGATTTAGCATAATTCTCATATAGGCAATCATATCTTTAATTTCTTTTCTAGAGAAGAATGATAAGCCTCCATAAATTCTATAAGGTATTCTCATCTTCATTAAAATATCTTCAAAATTTCTTGATATATAATTGGCTCTATAAAGAATTGCTATATCGCTAAAATTATCACCAGAACCAACAAGCTCTTTTATTTTATCTACAACAAACATTGCCTCATCGTAGCTTGTTGAAGCCTCATAATAAAATGGGGCATCACCATCTAAATTATTAGTATAAAGCTTCTTTTTTATTTGATTTGGATTATTTTCAATAACCTTATTTGCTAAATTTAAAATTTGATTTGTAGATCTATAATTTTGTTCAAGTAATATTAATTTTGTTTCTAAGAAATCATCTCTAAATCTTTTTATATTTTCAATCTTAGCTCCTCTAAAAGAATAGATAGATTGGAAATCATCACCTACAACAAAGATATTATGGAATCTTTGTGATAGCATAAACATCAAATTATATTGAAGCTCATTAGTATCTTGGAACTCATCTACTAATATATAATTAAACTTTTCTTGATATTTTTTTAATATATCAGTATTCTTCTTAAATAATTCTATTGTTTTAATGATTAAATCATCAAAATCTAGCATATTATTTTCTTCTAAATATTTTTGATATGCTTCTTTTACTCTTTTATAGATATTATTTAATTCTAAATCCTTTAAATGGAAATTAGTGAAGTTTTTACTTTTAGAAATTAAGCCTCTAATTCTTGTAGGCTTAAATTCCTTAGAATCATACCCTAAATCATTCATTACAGTCTTACAAACCTTTAGGCTATCCTCTTCATCTAATATAACAAATTTCTTATTAAATGGAGGAAGTGCATCTATTTCTAATCTTAATAATCTAGCACAAAAAGCATGGAATGTTGATATCCACATATATCTTGTGTCGATATTAAGCATCTTAGATACTCTTTCCTTCATTTCATTTGCTGCCTTATTAGTAAATGTAACAGCTAAAATTGAAGATGGTAAAACCCCAAGCTCGCTTATTATATATGAAATTCTAGAAGTTAAAACCTTAGTTTTTCCGGCTCCAGCACCTGCCATAACCATTACTGGTCCTTCAGTTTGCTTAACAGCCTCAAGCTGAGATTCATTTAATCCATCAAGTAAATTCATTATTCTAATCCCAAAAATTCCTCATATGTTGTTTTTCTATCTGTAATAGTACCATCAGCATTGAAGCAGATAATTCTATTAGCTACAGTTTGTAATAATTCGGCATCGTGTGAAGAAAATAAAATGTTACCACTAAATTTTGTCATACCTTCATTTAATGCTGTAATAGATTCTAGGTCTAGGTGGTTAGTTGGGTCTTCAAACATTAAAACATTTTGACCTTCTAGCATGATTTTAGCAAACATACATCTAACCTTTTCTCCACCTGATAAAACTCTACAATTCTTTAAAGCCTCATCACCAGAGAATAGCATTCTACCTAGCCAGCCTCTAATAAATGATTCATATTGATCCTCAACACTATATTGTCTTAGCCAATCAATTAAATTTAAATCCTTATTAAAGTATTCTTTATTATCTTGAGGTATATAACCAACTGATGTTGTAATACCCCACTTAAACTTACCTTCATAATCCTCATCTTTTCCAGCTAATATATTGAATAATGCTGTAATTTGATGAGTATTTTCAGATAAGAAGGCAATCTTATCATTTTTACCAACGATAAATGATAAATCCTCAAATACACCCTTTTTAGTTAAATGTTCTACAAATAAGATGTCATTACCAACTTCTCTTTTTGGCTTAAATCCAATAAATGGATAACGTCTAGAAGATGGTTCAATATCATCAATAACAATTTTATCTAATAACTTCTTTCTAGAAGTTGCTTGTCTTGATTTAGATTTATTCGCACTAAATCTAGCAATGAATTCTTGTAATTCCTTAATCTTTTGTTCACTCTTCTTATTTTGATCTTTAGCTTGTTGTAAAGCTAGCTGACTTGATTCATACCAGAATTCATAGTTACCTACATATAGCTTAATTTTTCCATAATCTACATCACAAATATGTGTACAAACATTATTTAAGAAATGTCTATCATGTGAAACAATTAAAACTGTGTTTTCAAAATTAAGTAAGAAATTTTCTAGCCACATTGTAGATTTATAATCTAGGTTGTTTGTAGGCTCATCTAAAAGTAAAATATCAGGATTACCAAATAATGCTTGAGCTAGTAATACCTTAATTTTAATTTTAGCATCTAAATTTTCCATTAATTCATAATGATACTGTTCATCAACACCTAAGCCATTAAGTAAATTTTGTGCATCAGATTCTGCTTCCCAGCCACCAAGCTCAGCAAATTCAGCTTCAAGCTCTGCAGCCTTTAAGCCATCAGCATCACTAAAATCAGGCTTTTCATATAAAGCATCCTTTTCCTTAGTGATTTCAACTAATCTCTTATGGCCAAGTAAAACTGTATTGATTGCAGTTTCACTATTATAAGCATTTTGATCTTGCTTCAAAATACTCATTCTTTCATTTTTATCCATAATAACTTCACCAGTAGTAGATTCAATCTCTCCTGATAAAAGCTTTAGGAATGTAGATTTACCAGCACCGTTAGCACCAATTATTCCATAGCAGTTACCTTTAGTAAATGCGATATCAACATGTTCAAATAATTTTTTACTACCTAGCTGTAAACCTAAATTAACTGTTCTTAACATAATATCTCCCAAAGTATTTAAAGGGCTGCCCAAAGGCAGTCCTTCTTATTTTTCTAATTTAAATGATGATTTTAATCCACAAGTTCTATTAAATACTAGCTTCTCACTTGTTGAATCCTTATCACATACATAATAACCATTTCTGATGAATTGGAAGTGATCTAAAGGCTTTGCATCCTTTAATGATTCTTCTACAAATCCTTCTTTAATTTCTAGTGAATTTGGATTTAATCTTTCCATGAAATCCTTATCACTATCATCACCAGTCATAAGTGGTTCAAATAATCTAAATTCAGCCTTTAAAGCAGTCTTTGCATCTACATAATGGATATTACCATTTGGCTTTCTTCCATCAAATCCAGAGCCAGATTTTGTTGCTGGATCATATGTAGCATGAACAGCTACGATATTTCCTGCCTCATCATAATCTACTGAATTTGCAGTAATGAAGTATGCATGCATTAAACGAACCTCAACACCTAAAGCAAGTCTCTTCCATTTCTTATTAGGCTTTTCTAAAATGAAGTCATCCTTTTCGATATAAACTTCCTTAGAGAATGAAATCTTTCTTGTACCTAATTCTTCATTTTCTTGGTTATTTGGACAATCCATATATTCAACTTGATCTTCTGGATAATTATCAATGATAACCTTTAATGGATCAACAATAGCATTAGGTCTAATAGCCTTCATCTTTAAATCGTTTCTTAATTCTTCATCTAAGGCATCAGCCTCAACTGTTGAATTAACTCTTGAAAGACCAGTTGCTAAAATGAAGTTTCTAATTGAATCAGCAGTAAAGCCTCTTCTTCTTAAACCACATAATGTTGGCATTCTTGCATCATCATATCCTGAAACACATTTAGCATCAACTAAAGCTCTTAAATATCTTTTTGACATAATTGTATTAGTGATATTTAATCTACCAAATTCATATTGATGAGGAACATGCTCCATTTCGCACTTTTCAATGAACCAATCATATAAGATTCTATGATTGTCATATTCTAGTGAACAAAGTGAATGTGTAATTCCTTCAAATGAATCTTGAAGTGGATGTGCAAAATCATACATTGGATAAATGCACCATTTTGTTCCTTGTCTATGATGCTTAATATGTAAGATTCTATACATTGCAGGGTCTCTCATATTAATATTTGGATGAGCCATATCAATTTTAGCTCTTAATGTTTTAGCACCATCTGGATAAACGCCATTTTTCATTTCTTCAAATAGCTTTAAGTTTTCTTCAACAGATCTATCTCTACAAGGTGAATTAATACCAGGTTCAGTTAATGTACCTCTATATTTACTCATTTCCTCTTGTGATAGGTCATCAACATATGCTAAGCCCTTCTTAATTAATAAAATAGCCTTCTCATATGTCTTTTCAAAATAATCAGAACCATAAAAAATATTTGTTGGCTTATAGCCTAACCAAGCTAAATCCTCAATAATACCATCAACGAATTCTTGATCTTCTTTAGCTGGGTTTGTATCGTCAAATCTTAAATTTGTTGTACCATTAAAAGCCTTAGCCAATTCAAAATTTGTAATGATAGCTCTTGCGTGACCAATGTGTAAATATGCATTTGGTTCTGGTGGGAAACGTGTAGCAATAGCGTCTACCTTTCCACTATCTAAATCATTTTGCATGATTGTCTTAATAAAATTATTAATCTCTGCCATAAATTACCTCACAAATAATTATTTATAATTATTTCTAAACTAAAATGATTATATAACAAATTAGTAAAAAAGGCTATACAAAAAAAGAAAAGAAAACATTTTTAGTTTTCTTTTCATTTAATATCATCTACGATGCCATTTTTTATAAAATTAATTATTCTTCCATATGTCATTATATAAATCTTTCGCAAAGCTTGTCTTTAATGGTTCATTTTCCCTTAAAACAAATGTTCTTGAACCATCGTCTTTTCTTTCAGCTCTTAAAAAATAACAATCCTTGTATTCATTTTTTATTAGCATAGCTAAATCATACATATGAGTTACTAAAATAACAAATACATTTGAATCTCTAAATGCCTTTATTATTTCAAATCCTATTTTACTACCTTCATGCTCATCAGTTGATTGGAATGATTCATTTAGAATAATTAAAGAGTTTGAATCTAATTTATTAATTAATAAATTAAATCTTCTTAGCTCATCATCAAATTTACCAGATTCTAAATTTGTATCCTCTTCCTTATCAAAGTGAGTAAAAATATTAGAAACAATAGGAAGTCTCAAATGTTTTGCTGGAACAAAAAGCCCTGATTGCATCAACAAATATGCTTGGCCTAGGCTTCTTAAAAATGTAGTTTTACCGCCTTGATTTGCACCTGTAATAACCCACATTTTTGAATTTGATTTATGGCTATTTGATATAACGCTACCACCTTTTTTAATAGCTATTGCGATATCATATAAGCCATCATAACAGGCATCACCAACAGTAGGCATTACAGTATCTAATTTTAGATTTTCTAAATACTTTTTTAAATTTATGGATGCTAAATAAAATGATAATTCATCATATAAATCTGAAATAAAATTAATAATGTTATTTACGGTAGTTCCGTAATCATGAGAAATGATAGATGATATAATATCATTTTTCTTCATAACCTCATTAAAGATAGTTTCAGATAAATATGTATATTCTATTTTTTTAGATTTTTTCCACTTCTTTTTAAAATCCTTATCAAGATATGTTGATTGATTAATTTCATAGCTTGATATTTCCATATCCTCATTTAAGGATGCTGAAGCCATTGTACCCTTTCTAACATCTAGGCCAACAGATAAACCCATTAACATATCTAAATTATCATTTGTTAATTCCTTTAAGTTTTCTTCAATTAACAACTTAATTCCTTTAGAATTAGAATCTTTAAAGGCTACAATATAATTTCTAATTGTATATAGCTTTGGAACAATATACTGAATAATAGATGTTGATGAAGTAACTATAGTATATGGACTCTTATCATTAATTGAATACGGGAATTTTTGTTTATATTCAACAATTAACTCAAATAGATATTTATGAAATTCATTTAATAATTCAAAATGATTATAAAGATCTAAAAATATATCCTGTCTATATTTTATTTCTTCTTTTGTTTTAAGTGGCTGTAATAATATATTTTTAAATAATTTAGAAACATAAGGATTCTTATTAGATGCGATAGCAATTAATTCTTCTAATTCTAAATCAGAGATTAAATTATTATCAAACTCATCTAATTCTTTATATTTAAAACAAGAATTTTCATATAACAAATTAGTTCTCATTTTTAATCCTCCTTCTAATATTTTCATATGTTAAGCCATATTTAGCTTGGATAGATGAAGGATATGCACTATCAAAAATATCAGTTCTTGTTATCTTATATGTTCTAATTTCTTTATTTTCCTTTAAGACATTAGAGCACATTAAAACAACACCATTTCTATTTTTTAATTCATTTAAGAATGTTACAAATACACAAAAAGAACCTAACTTTTCGATTTCATCTAATATTAAGTTTGCAATTTCAAGTCCATCTTCTGCCGTAGTTGAGGCAAAGATTTCATTAAATAAGATAATTGAATTTGAAGAAGCATTATTAAATATCTTTTTAACTGCCTCTAATTCTATTTTTAATTTACCATCTAAATTATCTAGATTTTCTTCAGTTTTAAAATATGTATAAATATTATCTATCAAATGAATATTATTATATTCACCTTGAATAGGAACACCTAACTTTAATAAATAATGTAGCTGACCAAATTGACGAGTAAATGTTGTTTTTCCACCTTGATTTGGTCCAGAAATAATGATTGTTTTTTCTCCATCTTTTATTTCATAGGAATTACATATTATTTCTTTTTGTTCCTTATAATATTTATAAGCTAATGCTAAATCAAATGAATTAGTACTATTTTCAATAAATGAGTCAGAAATAATAGGAATTGAAAATTTTAAATTTTCATTTTTTATTTTTTCTATAAAAGATAAATAGGCATAATAGAATCTAAAATCTTTAGCTATATTATCAAATTCAGCATTAAAGAATTCTTTATTATTTTTAAAAAATAAATCTATTTTTTTAAATTCATCCTCATAAATAATTGCTAATTTTTCATAAATTGAATTATCAATATTTATTGTCTGAATAAATGTATTATCATTTGTTTTTTTAAATTCCTTATTATATGTAAAAAGACTAGATACCTTTTTTATTCTTTTTGAATAATCGTTATCCCCATCATATTTTGATACATATATATCAGAGCCATCAATAACAAATGAAAACTTGATTGTTTTAAATACTTCTTTAATGTTTTTCAAATCATTAATAAAATCTAAATAAAATTTAGAATTTAAATATTCATGAATATATTCCTTTAAAAATAAAAATGCTTTAGCTTTTAAATTAGATTCATTTAAAAAATTATAAAGCTCATTTAAATTTAAAATATATTCATCCATTACTTTAATTAATCTAGCCCTAGAACAATACTGATTATTAATTATTAATTCATCATATTGTTGTTTTAAGGCAATTAATTTGGTAATAAAAATTCTGAAATTAGTTTTAAATTTTTCATCTTCTAATTCTTTAAAGACTTCCTGTCTATAAATAATACTTTCTTTATCATTTAAGGCAGTATAAAAATAAGGAATCAGATAAGAATCATCCTTATTTCCAAAGCAAGCCTTAGCTATTATATCTAGCTTTAAATCCTTAAAGAATACTGGCTCTATATTTATTAAATGTTCATCATTTAAAAATAAAGCATTATATTTCATCAATTATTCACCATATTTTTCTTCTAATTCAAGCGAAGCAACAGCATTTAATGTTAAATCAGCCTTTAAATCTGGATAAACCATATTTTGATAATAACCAGCAGCCGCAATCATAGCCGCATTATCTGTGCAATATTTAATAGATGGAATAGAAATATTATAATCGCTGCTGTGCTCCATAAATCTTTCCTTCAAGCCCTTATTAGCTGAAACGCCACCAGCAACTATAATGTTTTTAACATTAAATTTATCAGCTAGCTTTAATGTCTTGTTAACTAAAACCTCTGTTACTGAGTCTTGGAATGATGCACAAAGATCTGCCACATTAACCTCTTCACCTCTTTGATGAAGATTATGATTTAAATTAATTACAGCACTCTTTAAACCAGAAAAAGAGAAATTAAAGCTTCCATCCTCTAAATATACTCTAGGTAG
>JAEEGL016966992.1_pt1 | contig 21641 bp, 18 predicted proteins | sample 9134231 | NCBI WGS metagenome assembly JAEEGL01 (sample SAMN16246548, study PRJNA631951) | gut metagenome | biome: gut microbiome; feature: rumen; material: fiber-attached | host: Bos | place: Iran: Karaj | collected 2018-10
ATCACGTCTGCCTGTCACGCAGAAGATCGCGAGTTCGATTCTCGTCGGAACCGCCATTATTTGGCTTTGTAGCTCAGTCGGTAGAGCAGAGGACTGAAAATCCTCGTGTCGGTGGTTCGATTCCGCCCAAAGCCACCAGGTAATAATTACAACGAACATGATGTTCGTTTTTTTGTAAACTAATATCAAATCTTGTACTTAATAATTTATAATATCTTGTAAGATTGAGAAGAAAATGATACACTATATATAGTGGAATAGTGTGTATTGGAGGTGATATCATGAAGTGTTCTAATTGTGGTAGAATTTTAACAGGAGAAGAGAATTTTTGTAGAATATGTGGAAATAAAATAGAGAAAGATGAAGTGCTAAATGATGAATCATTTACTGATAATATTGATGTAACAAAAGTTCAAATGCCAACTAAATCTTTAGAAGAAGATACAAATACTAAAATGAATAATAATACTAGTGAATTAAACGCTATGATGGAAATTGCTAATTCAATACAAAGTAGTGATATAGATAAAACTGAAGAGGATAATAAAGTATTTGATGTAAATTTATCTGATAATAAAACAAATGATACTATTCAAAATACACAAGATTTACTATTAAGTACTGATAATAATGAATTATTGAATGAACCTACTATACTTGTTCCTAATGATTTAATAAATAGTTATAAAAAGGATATTGAAGATAGTAATAATTTAAATAATACTGAGGAAAAAACAAATTCAGAATTAGATGAGGTTATTGAAGAAGTAAAAGAAGAACCAGTTAAGGAAGAAATAAATAATTTAAAAGAAATAATTAATACTGATACAGTTGAGTCAAATGATGAAAATATAATGGATGATTCTATTAGTAATGATTCACGGGAGAAGGTTAAAGTTATATACAAAAAGAAGAAAAGTTTTTTTTCAGTGTTGTTAGGAGTATTATTTGTTATTAGTTTAGCTTCTATTGGATATCTTACATATTTGTTATTGAGTTCATACAATGTTATTCAAAGTATAAATAATAGTAATAATAAATTAGAAGATGAAATATCTGAATTGAAAGAAAAAAATAATGATATTGAATTTATTATAAATAATGAAAATAATAAAGTATTTACATATAATAAATATATGTTTAAAGTTTTAAATAATTATGATTATTCTGTTAATCAAGGAGTAATAACAATAAAAAATGATGTAACAACTCTTGATATTAATTTTGATGATAAAATAAAATATACTGAAATAAAAGAGGATTTAGATGCTTTCTCTAAAGTTATAACTGAAAAAGGATATACTGTATTATCTCATGGTACTAAAGTAGAAGGGCAAAGAGAATATATCTTTTATCTTGTTACATCAAGTGATGGAAAAAGTAGTTTAATAGTTTATTCTATGATAGATGATAATAATACTATAGGAATATTAATTAATAGTGATAATGTAGGTAATAATTATGATGATTTGAAAATAACTAATACAATTATTGATTCTATAAATATAGATAAAAATTATGTAGAGAAAAATATAGATTTATTTACTGAAAAGAATGACTAATTATCATTCTCTTTTATGTGTTAGATATGATATAGAAATAATGTAAAAATTTTAAAATATTATATAAATTGTGATTTATATTGTTTAAAAGAAAAGATTTAGATATTTCTAAATCTTTATAAATTGTATTGCATTATTTTAGTAAAAAAATATTGATAATTATCGCTTTTTTGTTTTTTCTCCTCTTTGAATTAATAAATCGTCTATTAATCTAAATAAATTTTCATCCTCTTTATTATAAATTTTAACATATACATTTTTTAAACATTCTTCTAATATGCTTGTTTCTAAACTATCATTACTAACATAAATGAAAACAATACTATTTTTTTCTAGAGATGGTAAGTCGTCCTCCGAAATATCTTTATAAAGTAAATCAAATGTACTAATTTTTTTATTAGCATTTTCAAATTCTCCAGCTGATAAACAAAAATTACTAATTGGAATATTTAAATTTGTATGAATATTATTTTTTTCATTGTTTCTTTTTAAAGCATTGTCAAAAGTTGGATCGAATAAATAAGAACCACCTATATTATATTTTTCATCATATACTTTAGTTAAAGATAATGCGTGACCACCACCGGTTACTTTATAAATAACCTCAGATGAAGGGATATTAAGATATGCTAAAATTTTATTAAAAAACCTTGCATATCCTTCACATACTATATACTCATTTAATAATATATTATAAATACTTCTACTTAAAGGTGAAGTGTAGTAAGAAAAGTCTCCACTTTCTTTTTCAAGTTCTTTATAATCCTTATACTGAGTAACAATAAGGTATGCAGCAAAAATACTTTCTAGTGGACTAAAATTATAATTTTTGATATCATTTGCAATTTGTTCTATTATTTTTTCAGTTTCGTATATTTCTTTTATACTAAAATATTGTTCTCTTATAGATGTGTTTCTGTCATAGCTATTAAATGATATTGAACCTGCTAATAATATTTTTACTCTTTCATTATCTATTAAATTACTGTTCAACAATTCTTTTTTTATTAAGGATATTTTTGTGTAGTCCATAGATGAATTATCTAATTTATTTACAATTCTTATTTCAATATTAGGATATTTTTTTACAACAGATTCAATTTTTTGAATTCCTAATTTTATATTTTTAAATACGTCTGTATTACTTTCTATTAAAAGTGCATCTTCATTGCTTAAATCATCATCTAATTCTATTATTTTATTTATTGTTTTTGCTTTCTTCACAAATTCAACTCCTATTCTTTATTAAATTATAACATAAAAATAATTTCTAATAAACTTTTTGAAATATATTTAATCGAGTGTCTAAAAAATGTTTTTTTTATTTTTAAAAGTATAATAAAAGGATGATTTTTAATCATCCAAATAATAAAGAAAACTTTGGATAATAATCCAAAGTATAATTACATAAATGGTCGGAAAGACAGGATTTGAACCTGCAACCCTCTGGTCCCAAACCAGATGCTCTACCAAGTTGAGCCACTTTCCGATAGTGGTGCGCCCAAGAGGAGTTGAACCCCTAACCTTTTGATCCGTAGTCAAACACTCTATCCAATTGAGCTATGAGCGCATTGAACATTCAATACGATATTGATTATAGCATAAACCTTAATATTTTGCAACCCCCTTTTTTATACAAAAAAGTAACTTATTATATGATATAATATTGTATGGGAGTGATAGAATGAATAATGTTAGTGTTGTGCTTGGAGCATTTTATGGAGATGAAGGAAAAGGAAAGATTATAGACTATTTATCTAAAGATGCTAAATATGCTGTTAGATTTTCTGGTGGAAATAATGCAGGACATTCAATAGAAGTTGATGGTAAGAAATTTGCATTCCATTTAATACCTTCTGGTATTTTAAATAAGAATGTTAAGGCTATATTAGGTAATGGAGTAGTTATAGATCCTAAAGTATTAATAGAAGAAATTGATAATTTAAAATTAAATGGATATAAAGTTGATAATCTATATATTAGTGATAAGGCTCATGTAATATTACCTTATCATATAGAACTAGATGGATTGTTAGAAGATATACGTGGTGGTAATAAAATAGGAACTACTAAAAGAGGTATTGGACCTGCATATTGTGATAAATATGAAAGATGTGGAATACGTATAGAAGATTTAATATCTAAGAATTTTAAAGAAAAGTTAAAAACTAATATAGATAATAAAAATGTAATATTGAAAGCATATGGTTATGATACAATTGATTTTGATAAAGTATACAAAGAATATGAAGGATATGCTAAAATAATAAAACCATATGTATGTGATACTATTACAATGTTACATACTGCAATAAAAAATAATGAAAATATATTATGTGAAGGAGCACAAGCAACATTATTAGATATAGATTTTGGTAGTTATCCATATGTAACATCTAGTAGTCCTACTATAGGTGGTGTATCTACAGGAACTGGTATAGGTTCTAGATATATTAAAAATGTATATGGAGTAATTAAAGCATATTCATCACGTGTTGGAGAAGGCCCATATGTTACTGAATTAAAGAATAAAGTTGGAGATAAAATACGTGAATTAGGACATGAATATGGTACTACAACAAAAAGACCTAGAAGATGTGGATGGTTAGATATAGTAGCACTTAATTATGCTATTATGGTAAATGGTTTAACTGCTATAGCAATGAATCATCTAGATACAATAGGTAAACTAGATAAAATAAAATTATGTGTAGCATATAAATATAATAATAAAGTATATACTAATTTTAGTACTAATATGGATTTTTTAAGTAAAGCTAAACCTGTATATGAAGAATTTGATGGTAATTTTGGAGATATATCTAAATGTAAAACATATGATGAATTACCTGAGAATGCTAAAAAATATGTTAATAGAATAGAAGAATTAACTGATACCCCTATTAAATTCATTGGTACTGGAGCAGGTAGAGATAATATTATTGTTAGATAATGATATATTGATTTTTTTGATATATATTAATATAATTATAATAATTATGGAGGTAATAATAATGAGTAAAATAATAAATAAAGAAGAGTTTAAAGATTTAGTATTAAATAGTAAAGAACCAGTATTAGTTGATTTTTATGCTGATTGGTGTGGACCTTGTAAAATGTTAAGTCCAATTATGGATGATATTTCAACTGATAATAAAGTATATAAAGTAAATGTTGATAAAGAAGAATCATTAGCTCGTGAATATGGAGTAATGAGTATTCCTTGTGTTGTAGCATTTAAAGATGGTAAAGAAATAAATCGTTCTGTTGGATTGAGATCTAAAGATGATATATTAGAATTGATTAAATAGGTGATATATGTACGATATAATAATAATAGGAGCAGGTCCTGCTGGTTTAACTAGCGCTATATATGGAACTAGAGCAAATAAAAAAGTATTAGTTCTTGAAGCTAAAACTTATGGTGGTCAAATTATAACTACATCTCATATAGATAATTATCCTGGTATTCCACATACTAATGGTATAGACTTTGCTACAAACTTATATAATCAAGCAAAAGAATTAGGTGCTGAAATAAAATTTGAAAAAGCAATTAATATTAATACAGATAATAAAATAAAAAAAGTTATAACTAATAAGAATGAATATGAGTGTAAAAGTATTATAATTGCTACAGGAGTAGATAAAAGAAAACTTGGTATTGATAGAGAAGAAGAATTACTAGGAAAAGGAATATCTTATTGTGCTACATGCGATGGAATGTTTTTTAAAGATAAAGATGTTGCTGTTGTAGGTGGAGGAGATGCAGCACTAGAAGAAGCAGAATATTTATCTGATATATGTAATAAAGTATATTTAATACATAGAAGAGATGAGTTTAGAGGTAATGAAAGTCAATCTGATAGACTTAAAAATATTAATAATATTGAGTTTATACTAAATTCAAATGTTACTAAATTAATAGGAGAAGAAAAATTAGAAAGTATTGAAGTAACAAATAAAGAAAAAGATAAAAAAATATTAAATGTATCAGCACTTTTTATAGCAGTAGGACAAATACCTGAAACATCTAATTTAGTTGCTAAAATTGATAAAGATGATGCAGGATATATATTAGCTAGTGAAGATACTAAAACTAATTTAGAAGGTGTATTTGTAGCTGGTGATGTAAGAGTAAAAATGTTAAGACAATTAACTACTGCAGTTAGTGATGGTTCACAAGCAGCTGTAATGGCTTGCAATTATATTAACAGTAATGAGTGGTAAAATATAAAAAAGTAACAAAAATATGTTGCTTTTTTTTTATATCTATGATATATAATTTATGACGTTTTGCAAAAAATTTAATATTTGTTATGTGTAACTACATGAAAATGTGGTTTTTTGCGTTGTAATTAGAAAGGAGTTTTTATTTAATTTTCAGTAGTGATACATAACGATATGTATCTTTTTTTTGAATGTCTAGAATTAGGAGGAAGTATATGAGTTTTATCACAGTTGAAAATTTAAATAAAACATTTAAAGTATCACAAAAAGACCCAGGAGTACTTAATGCTTTTAAAGCATTATTTCAAAAAAACTATAAATATATTCGTGCTGTAGAGAATATATCATTTAATATTAATGAGGGAGAAATTGTAGCTTATATAGGACCCAATGGTGCTGGTAAAAGTACAACGATAAAGATGCTATGTGGAATATTAAATCCTGATAGTGGTAATATTTCTATTAATGGACTTAATCCATTTAAAAATAGAACCAAATTTGTATCTAGTATTGGAGTAGTATTTGGTCAAAAATCACAATTATGGTGGGATATTCCTGTTGAAGATTCATTTGAATTATTAAAAAGTATTTATAAAATACCTAATGATGAATATTTAAATACAAAAAATGAATTAGTAAGATTACTAAATATAAGTGATTTATTAAAAACACCAGTGAGACAACTCAGTTTAGGACAGAGAATGCGCTGCGAAATAGCCGCATCATTACTTCATAACCCTAAAATATTATTTCTTGACGAACCTACAATAGGTTTAGATGCTGTATCAAAAGTTGCAGTAAGAAAATTTATAAAAGAAATAAATACAAAGAAAAATGTAACGATTATACTAACTAGTCATGATATGGCTGATATAGAAGCACTGACTAATCGTATAATTGTTATAGGACATGGAAAAAAGCTATATGATGGCTCTTTAAGTAGTATTAAAAGAAAATTTTCTAATCATAAGAAATTAGAAATTATTTATACTAAATTAAAGAGAAGACCAGAAATACCATATACAAAAATAATAGCTAAGAAACGTAATTATACATTACTTGATGTTGATATGACTAAAAATACTATATCTGATATAGTATCTAAATATTCAAAGGTATGTGAAATAGATGATATTAATGTACTAAGTGAAAATATAGATGAAATAATTATTAAATTATACGAGGATTATAATCTATGAGAGGATACATTAAGTTTTTTAAAACTCAACTTATAAGTGGATTACAATATAAAGTTGCTGCTATTGCAGGAATATCAACACAAATATTTTGGGGATTTTTAAATACGATGGTTTTTATAGCATTTTATTCACATACAACCAATTCTGATATATCACTATCTCAATTAATTACGTATGTATGGCTAAATCAAGCTTTCTTATCTTTAATATATATTAGATATACTGATGATGAAGTTTTAAAGACAATAAAAACTGGTACAGTAGCATATGAATTATGTAGACCATATAATACATATATTTGGTGGTTTATTAGAGGTTTATCTAATAGATATGCTAGAGTAGCATTAAGATGTTTACCAATTATATTATTATCTTTATTCTTACCTGAACCATTTAAACTTGCAATGCCATCATCTATAGTAAGTTTTATATTATTTCTTATTACTTTAATTATTGGATCAATATTACTTGTTTCAATATTAATGATAATTCAATCAATTGCATTTTTTACACTAGAAGGTAAAGGTATATCTGATTTAATATTTATAGTAGCTGATTTATTTGCAGGAATGTTATTTCCTTTACCATTAATGCCAAAAGTAATCCAAAATATAGGTATGTATTTACCTTTTAGATTAATTAGTGATCTACCATTTAGAATATATAGTGGAAATATAGGTATTTCATATGCGTTAAATGATATAGTATTACAAATAATATGGATTATGATATTTGTACTTATAGGACAAATAATTATGAAAATAGCACTTAAGAAAGTATGTATACAAGGTGGATAATGAAGTTAATAATTAATTATATGAAAGTACATTTTAAGATTAAAATGCAATATAAAGTATCTTTTATATGTACAGTTATTTCTCAAATAATAATTGTATTTTTAGAATTTTTTGTTCTACAATCATTATTTAATAAATTTAGTTTACTAGATAAGTTTAATAAATATGAATTATATTTTAATTTTAGTGCTATATTTTTTGGTTATTCTTTAGCGCAATTAGTTGGTAGAGGATTCGATAAATTTTATCGCTTAATTGGTAATGGTAATTTTGATTTTTTATTGATAAGACCTAGAAATTTGTTTATTCAAATTATAGGTAGTGAAATGTATTATGAAAAAATAAGTAAAGTAATTAGTTCTTTAATAATATTAATATATAGTTGTACAAAAATAATTAATGGTTTTAATATATTTAAATTATTATTAGTTCTAAGTATTATATTAGGAATATTTATAATAATAATTAGTGTATTTATAATAGGTGCTAGTGTATCTTTTTATACTATACAAGGTATAGAATTTATAAATATTTTTACAGATGGTACAAAACAATTAGGCCAATATCCTATGGGTATATTTAATAAAGTAATTAGATTTATATTTACTTTTGTAATACCACTTACTTTAGTCAATTATTATCCATTAGAATATTTAATGGGTAGAACAACATTTATTGGATATGCTTTTTTACCACTATTATCAACATTATATATAATACCTGCATTATTATTATTTAAAGTAGGTTTAAAAAAGTATAAAAGTTCTGGTTCATAAGTGCATAAATATGCACTTTTTTTATTATCTATGTTAATAACTATAGTTATGCACACTAATCTCACAAAAAAATATATAAAAAAACTGAAAAAATGTAATTATTGATAAGTTATGCACACTCTTCTAATTATTATAAGAGTTATACACATTAATCTATTAATTATAATTATATTTATGTTAAAATGATATTGGAGTGAGTAAAGTGGAAATATTTGGATATAAATCATTTGATAAAGACGGATTAAATCAATCAAATGAAAAAATAATAGTTGGTAAAAAATATCATTGTGATGGAACAATAAAATATAATCATAATGGTTATCATTTTTCTACAAGATTTGAAGATACTATAGCTTTTTCAGATAAAAGTAATATTTTACATGATGTAATAATAGCTGAAGTAATAGGCAGTGGAGATATAGATGAAGTACCATATGGGTATTCTAATTATTATGGATATTATGATATGTATGCATGTTCAGATATAGAAATAGTAAGATTTATACCTAGAGAAGAATTAATAATTGAAGCATTAAAATTACCAGAATATAGAATGGAAAGATTTATTTCAGGTATTAAACTTTCTGAAGAAGAAATAAAACTATTTGAAAGAATATATCTTAGTGTAGATATGGCTATAGATTATTATCAAAGAAATATTAAAGATACGTATTATAATAAGAAGAAATATAATAAAAATTATTTTACTAAATAATTAAATGCATGATATAATTATGGTGGTGATACTATGAATGAACGAATAATAGAAAATATGAGAAGGCATAATGAATATCTTAGTGAATATGCTACTAAAGATTGGGAAGCAAAAAGATTTGATGATGAAGATAAAGATATTAGACCTAGTTTCTTAAGAGATTCAGATAGAATTATATATTCTTTAGCATATACTAGATATTTAGATAAGACTCAAGTATTTAGTAATGTTGAAAATGATCATATAAGCAAAAGAATTACACATGTACAAATGGTTAGTAAAATAGCACGTACAATAGGTCGTGCACTTGCTATGAATGAAGATTTAATAGAGGCTATAGCGCTTGGACATGATTTAGGACATGTACCATTTGGACATGCTGGTGAAGCTATATTAAACAGAATAAGTTTAGAGTATACTGGTAGATATTTTAATCATAATGTACATAGTGTAAGAATATTAAAAGATATAGAAAATAGTGGAAATGGAGATAATATTACTCTACAAGTATTAGATGGAATCTTATGTCATAATGGAGAATTTGTATCGAAGGAATATTATCCAATTAATAGAACTAAAGAACAATTTTTAGATATTTATGAAAAATGTTATACAGATGTAGATGCGGTAAAAAAATTAAGACCAATGACATTAGAAGGTTGTATAGTAAGAATAAGTGATGTTATAGGTTATATTGGTAGAGATATAGAAGATGCTGTTAGAGTAGGATTAATTGATTTTGAAGATATACCTAGTAATATTGTAGAAGTATTAGGTAGAAGTAATAGAGAAATAATTAATACTTTAATACTAGATATAATTAGTAATAGTTTAAATCAAAAATATATTAAGATGAGTGAAGAAGTATTTAATGCTATAAGAGATTTAAAACAATTTAATTATGAAAATATATATTATAAAGTAAATAATAAAGCAACACTAGATAAATATGAAGAAATGTTTAGAACAGTATTTAAATACTATTTGAATGATTTAAAGAATAAAAAATCAGAAAGTGATATATATCAAATATATTTAGGAAATATGTGTGATAATTACTTAATTAATAATTCAGATGAACAAAAGGTAATAGATTTTATAGCTGGTATGACTGATGATTATTTTACAAATATATACAATAGAATAATAAATAAATAGAAAAATAAAGTACTTGTGCGTACTTTATTTTTTTTACATGTTATAATTATGATGGAGGTATTATGAAAAAAAATAGTAAAAGGGGTGTAAAAAAGAAATCTACTTTTTCAAAGATAATAACTACTATTTTTTTTATTTTATCAATAGTATTAACATTTTTGGTATTAAGCTTAAAAATATTACCTAATAAATACTTAATATCTAGTTTATGTGTTATTATTATACTAAATATTATATGTTATTTTTCTTTAAAATATAGTCAAAATAAAATAATTAAATTTATATTTATATTATCTTGTTTTGGAATGTCATATGGAGTATATAGTTTAGTTAACACAAAAAATGTATTATCTTCAATGAATATTAATTATAAGGTAAATAATTATGTTGTATTAGTAAAAAGTGATAGTAATTATTATAATATAGATGATTTAGATTATAAAGTAGTTGGAATTTTGGAAGATGATAAAGATTCTTTAGTAAAATTAAAGATTAAGTATGAAAAGAAAGAGTATGATGATGTAAGTAATATAGTAGATAGTTTATTTAAAGATAAAGTAGATAGTATTATACTTGATCAAAGTTATTATGATATGTTAGGTGAAGATGATAGTTATATAGATAATTTTAAAGATAAGGTTCGTATAATATATAAGTATAGTTATAAATCTAAAATTAAAGATATAAGTAAAGATGTTAATACATCTAAAGATAGTTTTACAATATATGTTAGTGGTATAGATACATATGGTTCAATAGCATCTTCATCAAGAACTGATGCTAATATGTTAGTTACTATTAATCCTAAATCTCATCAAATATTACTTCTTTCTATACCAAGAGATTATTATATTGATTTAGTTGGAAAAAATGGTAAAGATAAATTAACACATTCTGGAATATATGGAATAGATACTACAGTAAAATCAGTAGAGAAGTTATTAGATATAGATATTAATTATTATTATAAAATTAATTTTACAAGTTTAATTAATATTGTAGATTCTTTAGGAGGTGTAGATGTTTATTCAAAATATACTTTTACATCAAAAGATGGATATAGATATTCAGAAGGGTATAATAAAGTAAATGGAAAACAAGCTTTATCATTTGTTAGAGAAAGAAAAGCATTTAGTGCAGGGGATAGAATAAGAAATATTAATCAGCAAGCAATGGTTGAAGCTTTATTTAGAAAAACTACAAATCCAGATATATTAATTAAGTATAATAGTTTATTAAGTAGTTTAAAGAATAGTTTTATTACAAATATGTCTGAAAATAGTTTAATTAATTTAATAAAAAATCAATTAGATAGTAATGCTAAATGGAATATATCATCATATAGTTTAGATGGTACAAATTCTAGGGAATATACTTATTCATATAAAGCTAGTCCATTATATGTTATGGTACCAAAAAATGATACGATTGATACTGCTAAAGAGCTAATAAAACAAGTATATGATGGTAAACTATTGGAAAAATCATACACTCGAGAAGTAAGTGATGTAAAATCGGTGACAAATACTAATTCAATTAGTAATACTAATAATGATAAGAAAAATATAAATAGTAATAAAAGTGTAGAAAAAGTATATTATAATGTATCATATATAATAGATAATAAAAAAGATACTATCAAAGTAGAAAGTGGTACTACAATAGATAAAAAAGTGATTCCAGAGAAAGAAGGATATGAAATACTAGGATGGTATTTAAATAATGAATTATATGATTTTAATAAAGCTATTACTAGTGATTTAGTATTAGAAGCTAAATATAGTAAGATTGAAGATGAAGTTTTAGGTACTGAATTAATAGAGGATGAAGAAAAAGATACTGAATAGTATCTTTTTTGTGGATAAAAAAAATAACAATTAGTTATTTTTTAATAATTTACTTCTTAATACAAAGTTTAATACTACTAGACCAATTAATCCTACAGTAAATCCACCAGCAATAGATAAATCAGTTAATAGATTATTGTTCATTTTATTAATAATAGGTTTAACTTTATCTTCATAATTGTCATCATTGTATGCATCTATTATTGCTTTTTTTATATCTTCTTTATAACTATCAGCATATCCTAAAAAAGTTTTATCACCAATAATTATATATGGAACACCTAAATTTTCAGAATCATCGCCAAACTTTTCAGCTACTTGTTTCATCATTTTGTTATTACGTGAAGCAAATAATGAAGTCCAAGTTTCATATTTAACTAAATTATAGTATTTTCCATATTCTTCTTCTATACTATCAAAAAATTCTAATGCTTTAGCGCAATGAGGACATCCATCACCATGAAAAATATATACATTTATTTTTTTATCTTTAGCGTATACCATGTTTGGAATACATACTAATAGAAAACAAAGAACTATAAAAAGTTTTTTCATAAAATCACTCTTTCCAAATATTTATGATATACTAATTGTTAAAATATGTCAATATTTATTCATTATGATAAGTTCTTATATAAAATATTTATATAGATGATATAATAAATATAGAGGGATAAAATGAATATAGATAAAAGAAGAGAAATATATTATGAATATTTAGAATTGATTAGTCTTGATTATAAGTGTCATTTAATTAGTGTAGATAGTGATAATTATAATTTTATAATACCAAATACTTATAGAATTAATTATTCTAAATCTTGTAATAATTATAAGGATAAAGGACATATTTATTTTAATAGTTCTAAGTATATGTATAGTTTAGATTATAAAAAGAAAAGTTATGATTCATTTAAGAATAATATAAAAGAAAATATTATTAAACAATTTAAAAACTATAGAAATCAAAAATTTGTTGAAGTTACTAAAAATGGTATAGATTATATATATATGTATTATCAAGGATATAGTTATAAATTATATAGTAATCATAGATTAAGTATTAATGAATATTGTGATATGTATTTAATATTATTTAGTATATGTAGAAATAAAATAAATAAATCGTTAGATTTTTTAAAGGAATTGTATTATTTTAATACAAATTATATAAAGAAATTATGTTTTGATGAAGATTTATTAATAGAAGATTTAAAAAAATATGGTTTAGAAGTTGATTTGGATATGAATAATATTATTATATATAGTGATAGTGAGTATTTAAAATATAAAGAAACAAAAAGTAAAGTAGAAGATATTAGTATAAAGATACTATCTGATATTAATAATGATAAGTTAGAAGTTAAACAAATTGAGAATAAATGGTGTATAGATGGTACTTTTTGTTTTGGAATGTTTGGAAATTTCTATGAAGGATTTATGTATAATTATGATGAAATAACTTCATCCAAAGAATTAACTGATAAAGAGAAAAAAGATATATTAAGTAAAATATTGAATGAAAAACAATATATAATAGATGGATATAGTAATAAAATAAAAGAAGAATTTTATAATTACTTAATTCAGTACTTTGATAGAACTTTAACATTAAAACTATGGGAAGAATATCATATTAGAGAATTTGTAAATTTTGATTTAATATCTAATTATGATGAAAATATGAATGAGTTTAGTTTATATAAATTATTTATGAGTAATTTATATAATAATAAATATATATTGAATGAAAAACAAATAATAAATAGTATAAAATGTGAAAAATTAGTTATTAAACCTAATACGTATAATATATATATTTCAGCATTAAATAATTTATTTAGTTCAATAAAAATTAAATTTGATGAAGAATTTGATATAATTAGTTAATAATTATGTTATAATAGTATCGAATATTATTTATTCGTTTAGGAAGGAAAAGGTATAATGGAATTAAAAGGATCTAAAACAGAAAAAAATTTAATGACTGCATTTGCTGGAGAAAGTCAAGCTAGAAATAAGTATACCTATTATGCTAGTAAAGCTAAGAAAGATGGTTATGAACAAATAGCAGCTATATTTGAAGAAACTGCTAATAACGAGAAAGAGCATGCTAAAATATGGTTTAAATTATTAAACGGGGGAGCTATACCTTCTACTGAAGAAAACTTAAAAGCTGCAGCAGAAGGCGAAAACTATGAGTGGACAGATATGTATGCTGAATTTGCTAAAACTGCTAAAGAAGAAGGTTTTGATCATATTGCATATTTATTTGAGGGTGTTGCTAAAATAGAAAAGGAACATGAAGAAAGATATCGTAAATTATTGGATAATGTTAATGATAAGTTAGTATTCTCTAATGATGGAGATGCTATATGGATTTGTCGTAATTGTGGACATATTCATGTTGGACCAACAGCACCTAAAGTTTGTCCAATATGCTCACACCCACAATCATATTTTGAAAGAAAAGCGGATAATTACTAATTAATAAAAGCAAAGTAAGGGTTGAATTATTTTAACTCTTTTTTTTTGTGTAATTTTTGATATAATTATGATGGAGAGTGGCAAGATGATTGAGTTAAAAAATATTACTAAGATATATAAGGCAAAAAAGACTAGCGAAACAATAGCGTTAAAAAATATCAACTTGAAATTACAAGATAAAGGTATGGTATTTATATTAGGAAAAAGTGGTAGTGGGAAATCTACTTTACTTAATTTACTAGGTGGATTAGATAAATATACTACTGGTGATTTAATAGTTAATGGTAAAAGTACAAAAAATTTTAAAAATAGAGATTGGGATAATTATCGAAATACCTATATAGGTTTTGTATTTCAAGATTATAATTTATTATTCAATAAAACAGTAGAAGAAAATATTAAATTTCCACTAGAATTACAAGATAGAGAAATTGATGAAAAAAATATAACTGATATATTATCAATGGTTCAATTATCTGGATATGAAAAAAGAAATATTAATGAATTATCTGGAGGAGAACAGCAAAGGGTAGCAATAGCGCGTGCATTAATTAAATCACCTGATTTAATACTTGCAGACGAACCAACAGGTAATTTAGACAGTGCTAATAGCAATATTATATGTGATATTTTAAAAGGGTTAAGTAAAGAAAGATTAGTTGTCATTGTATCACATGATGAAGAATTAAGTAATAGATATGCTGATAGAATAATAAGAATAAAAGATGGAGAGCTAATTAGTGATACTAATAATGATAATATTACAAATTTAAAAGAGTTTAGCTTAAGAAGAAATAAATTACCATTAAAATATAATTTCAAAATGGGTATATCGAACTTATTGCACAAGAAATTTAAGACTATTCTTACTATAATTATAATGATATTTGCATTTTCCTTCTTTTCTATTTCATTTTCCTTTTGGCATATAGATTTTAACAATGAATATGAGAAAAATTTTATTGAAAATAATAATTTTCCTGTTAATGTTTCAGAATATACCGATTATATTGACTATAAAAAAGATATACTTAAATTTGGAATTAACAAATTATTAGATAATGAAGATGGCCAAGAAAATCATGTGCATGATAAAGAATTGACAGATAGTTTTAAAGAATCGGTTTTACAGAAAACTGGATTAAAATTTTTTTATACATATGTATATAATGATAATGAACATAATATAAAATATGAAAATGATGATAGTTCTAAATATCCATTTTATTATTCCAAAAAAAGGTATTTTTTCCTAAACTTAAGTAATAATAAAATACATAATGGTAATATTTATTTTGTTGATATTAGTTCTAGTAATATTGATAAGTTAAGCATTATTGGAAGAAAACCATTAGAAAAAAATGAAATAATAATAACTAGTTTTGTTGCTGATCAAATAATTTATAATGGAATATTATCGAAGAATTCTGATAATGATACTAGTGAAAAATTATATAAACCTATTAATTATGATCAAATCGTAAATGATAATAATTATATAAAATTTGGAAAAGAATATTTTAAAATAACTGGTATATTAGATTATAACGAACAAATAAATAATAGATATAAAAAACTAAAAGAGGTATCTTTCGATAATTTATTAGATAAGTATACATATGATAAGGAAATGAATAATTTATTCAATTTATTTAATGAATTTGATTCATTATCAGAATTATATAATAGAGTTTACGTAACGGATGAGTATATAAATGATGCATTAAATAAAGAAAGCAATTTTGGGGATGTTTATATAAGTAATTTTGATATAAATATTAAACCTAATATTTATAAATTTGATAAAGAATTTAATATTTTGACAAATGAAGGTATTAAAAATATTAAAAAATTAAATGATAATGAAATAATAATTAATTTAACACTTTTAAATAAATTAAGTCAAGGTGAATTATATAATCAAATGCTAAGTGAGAGCAAATCCAATAAATTTGTGAATAAAAATTATTTTATTATTTCCTATTTAAAGAAAAATAATATTGATTTAAATGTAGATTTATCTTTTTTTGATTATGCTATTTTTGATTGGACAGATACCAAGAATTATAGAATAGTTGGAATAGTTTTAGATAACTCAGAAGAAGAAGCAATATATATGAATGAAGTAAAAGAAAGATATAAAAGTCCTTATTTTATAAAGAAATCTTTAACATATGATATTAATACAATTAAGGAATTAAAAGCAGTATTAAGATATTATCCAATTACTAAATCTAATACTTTATCGGATTCATATATATCAAATGAAATAATTTCATCGTATGAAGCAACAATTGAATATAGAATTATTTTTTTAATACTAGCTGTTATTTTTAGTATATTTACAATCATTTTATTATTGAATATATCATTAAATAGTATTTCCTTAAGAAAAAAAGAAATAGGAGTACTTAGAAGTTTAGGTGTAAGAAAATATGATATAATATTGCAATTTTTATATGAATTTGGCTTTATCTCGATTATTTGTTTTATTATTACAATTATAATTTCTAAATGTTTGACTAATTGGTTGTCTGAGACGTTTTCGACATTATTATTTTTAAAACCTAGCTTTACGTTATATAATGTAATATCATTAGTTATATTTATTATTTTTGTCGTTGTTTTATCAACATTTGTTCCTATATATAGATTAGTAAAAAAAGATGCTATAGATATAATAAAGAAAAAGTAGGTGAATTATGTTAGAGTTAAAAGATGTTAGCAAAGTATATATTTCAAAAAAGAGTAAAAAAACTGTGGCTTTATCAAATATTAATTTAAAATTTAAAGATAGTGGATTAGTTTTTATTCTTGGAAAAAGTGGAAGTGGTAAAACAACGTTATTTAATATAATATCAGGTATAGATAATTATACTAGTGGAGATATTATAATAAATGGAACTAGTACTAAAAAATTTACTTTAAATGATTGGGATAACTATCGAAATACATATATGGGATATGTATTTCAAGATTATAATTTAATAGAGTATGAAAATGTAGAAGATAATATAGCTTTGTCATTGAAATTGCAAAATAAATTAGTTAATAAAGCAATAATAGAAGAATTATTAAATCAAGTTAACTTAGTTGGATTAGAAGAAAGAAAGATAAATGAGTTATCAGGTGGTGAACAGCAAAGAGTAGCGTTAGCACGAGCATTAATAAAGGAGCCTGAAATATTATTACTTGATGAGCCTACTGGTAATTTAGATAGCAATAGTAGTAAAATAATATTTGATATTCTAAAAAAAATTAGTAAAGATAAATTGGTTATAGTAGTTTCACATGATGAAGAATCTGCCATAGAATATGCTGATAGAATAATAAGAATTAAAGATGGAAATATAATTGATGATAATAATAAATATGATGGTGAAAATAATAAAAAATTTAAACTTAAAAGTGTTAAAATGCCATTTAGATATATATTAAAACTTTCAATTAATAATTTAAAAAATAATAAAATAAAATTTTTTCTAAATACTATAATATTTACATTTATTTTGTTTATAGTAGGATTGTTATATTTTATAATTAGAACTGATATTAATAAAGATGTTTATAACAATTTAGATAATTATTATAATATGACCGTATATATTGAATCATATAATTCAAAAATTAATAATGAATCTGATTTTAAATATAGTTTATTTAATATTATATTTGATAATAATGATGAATTTCCAGAGAAAATAAAACTAACCGATGAAGAAAAAAAATCTATAGTTGATAAAACTGGTAAAAATTGGCATACATCTTATATTATAAATGAAAATGGTAGTAAATTAAGCTGGAAATATGCAAGTTTATCAGGTGATAGAGAAATAATTGAAAGTGAACCATATTATTATTATACAGCTGAACAATTTGGAAATGGGACTTTTTCTATTTATGATGAGTATATTAATTTTGTTGCACTTAATAGTGATGAGTATGATGAATTAAACCTTATAGGAAAAGCACCTATAACAAAGGATGACATTGTAATTTCAAGTTATATTGCTGATAATATTATATATAAAGGAATTTATGCAAAAAAAACTCTGGATGAAGCAGAAAGATTCAAATTTAATCCTAAAAATTATGATGAAATAATAAATTCGAATATATATGTTGAAGTTGGAAGTATGTATTTACACATAACAGGCATTGTTGATTATAATGAACAAATAGATAAATATTATAATTATTTAAAAAATACCAGTAAAGAAACTCTTAATTCAATTTCTGTTGAAGATAAAAAAGGATATGAATATGAAGAAAATAAAGTAATTAGGATGTTTGAAAGATTTAATAATATGTTATTATTATATAATAAAGTATATGTTACTAATGATTTTATTGTTGATAAACAAAACAGTAAATTTAATAATGTGTATGATAAATCATTAAATGTTATGTTTGATTCAAAAGAATACAAAATAGATAATAGTGCTTATTTGAATACTGATTTAAATGATCATAATAATGGTAATTTTAAGTTTACTATGTTGGGCAGGAATGAAGTTTTAATTAATATTGCAACTTTAAATTTATTTTTAGAGGATAATTATGATTTAGAATTGGAAAAATATATTTTATCAAATGAAGAAATATCCTTTGATGAGTTTATAGATAAATACATACATGATAATAATATTATTGGTAAAAAGATAAAGACAGAAATTGATAATTATAGTAATGAATATACAATAGTAGGTGTAATAAATGATAGTTTTGACAAATCTATAATATATTACAATAAAGATTTAATTATTGATAAAGTAGATGATTACATTTCTCCGTTTTTATATTTATATGATGTTCATAATATTGATGAATTAAAAGATATAGCAAAAAAATATCCATTAGATAATAGTAATATAATAGTCACTAATACTTTAATATCAAATATAATTGAATCACATATTGTACTTACATTTATCTGCTTTTTTGGATTTATTATATTACTAATACTTATTGTATTTTTTATAATAATGCTGATTAATTATGTAAATAATAATATTGAATCAAGAAAAAGAGAATTTGGAATATTATCATCGTTAGGTACTCATAATTTAGATATAACAAAGATATTTTTTGTTGAATTTATTTTTATGATGTTAATAGGTGGTTGTTGTTCAGTGCTTATTGTATATAATATTTTACCTTTTAATTTTGATGGTTATAATATTGTTTTTATTACATTAAAAGAATTTATTCATTTAGTGATAACATTATTATTTATATCAATAATAATTATTATATTACCATTAATAAAGTTATTAAAAAAGAAACCAATTGAACTTCTTAAAGAAAAATAAAAGAATTGTTAACAATTTTCAGACTGTTGACAAAGTAAAATTTTGTTAATAGTCTTTTTATTTTTTTTAAATTAGTTTATAATTATATTGTAAGGTTGCTTATGTTATCCAAATTTATAAGCTCACAAACCTTACTTTTTTATTGAAAAAATGATATAATTAATATGGATAACATAGGAAAGTGAGTGATAATTATGGCAATGACAAGACAAATTTATAAAAATGATTGTATTATTTTTCTACTATAGAAGATTTAGTACCTTTGGACCATTTGGTAAGAAAAATTGAAGACTGTATTGATTTAAGTTTTATTGAAGATGAATCTGAAGAATTATATAGTCCATTTGGAAGACCAAGTATACCTCCAAAGGTACTTTTTAAATTATTAATTATAAATTATATGTTCGGAATTAATTCGATGAGAAGAACTTGTGAAGAATGTAAAGTTAATCTTGCATATAGATGGTATTTGGGTTTATCAATTAATGTTGATATTCCTAATTATTCTACATGAAGTCAAAATTATTTGAGAAGATATCATGGTACTGAGATATTTAGAACTATATTTTATAGAATATTAGAACAAGCAGAATCATATGGCTTTATTGATTCTTCTACTGTGTATGGTGATGGTACTTATCAAAAAGCAAACGCTAATAAAAACAAGTATGAAGATAAAGAAGTAGAAATAATGGTAAAACCATATAGTGATGCTCTTTTAAAAGAAATAAATGAGGAAAGAGCAAAAAAAGGAAAAAAGCCATTCATCAATTTAGAAAAAACAGAAATTATTTTTGATGAAGTAACTGGCGAAGAAAAAGAAATTAAGAAAAAGAAAAATATATAATCAAGTACAACTGATCCAGAAAGTGGATATTATCATAAAGGTGAAAAAGAAAAAGTATTTGCTTATACGCATCAAGCTTTTAGTGATAATAATGGATTTGTTTTAGAATGTTCTACTAATCCAGGAAATGTACATGATAGTACAGCCTTTGATGAACCATATGAAAAATTAATAGAAAAACGTGGAGAAAAAATAGATAATGTTTGTTTAGATGCAGGATATAATACTCCAGCAATATGTAAACAAATATTAGATGATAATAAAAAGCATTAATGCCATATACAAGACCTAAAGGAAGAAAAAATAAAGATTTAATTAATAAGAAAGGATTTGAATATAATAAAGAACTAGATGTTTATGTATGGCCGATAGGATGCATATTAAATTTATCCACAATAAATAAAGATGGTTATAAAGAATACAAATCAAATAAAAAAGATTGTGAAAATTGTCCAATGAGAGAAAGCTGCACAAAAAGTAAGAATCACCAAAAAGTAATAACAAGACACATATGGCAGGATAAAAAAGATGAAGTAAATGAAGAAAGATTTACAAGATTAAGAGGCTTAGAAAAGAATAGTAATCAGGTATTACTGATTATTACGTGCTATAATTTAAAGAAAATGGGATTATGGAAATGGAAAACAAGAAAAAAAGCATTAAAAAATGCCCATTATTTATCAATTATACGAAAATTATTAAAAATATTTC
>JAEEGL017426449.1_pt1 | contig 21641 bp, 20 predicted proteins | sample 9134231 | NCBI WGS metagenome assembly JAEEGL01 (sample SAMN16246548, study PRJNA631951) | gut metagenome | biome: gut microbiome; feature: rumen; material: fiber-attached | host: Bos | place: Iran: Karaj | collected 2018-10
GGTTTGCGTTGTTTATTGCATTATAGCAATATTTCTGTATAAACCACCACAAAAATTTAAGCTTATCGGGTAAGGTTGGCAACTGTTATTTTAATAACCAATCAGGTGTTTCGGCCAAGGTAAAGTTTTCCCCATCCCATTGCATTTTTAAATATTCTGCGTTTGGAATACCATTGCGTGGCCAGTTCAAATTGGTAAAACGTTTCGCTAAAATTTTTATTACGCCACCATGTGTAGAAATTCCAATTGTTTTTGCATCTGTATTGTTCAAAATATCAATAACAGTATTGCATACGCGCTGCCTTAGCATATTGCGACTTTCACCGTTGTCTGGCAACCAATTATCATCAGAACACAAAGCCAATGGAATATTTACAATATCGGTGCTCATATCAATTGGTGTGTTGGCGGGTTCTTCGGTTATGTGTAGGATTTTTCCGTTGAATACACCCAGATTCCATTCTTTTAAACCATCGACGGTTATTATTTTAGTGTTTGGTACAACTATTTTTGCTGTATCTAATGCGCGGGACAGGGGCGATGAATAAACACAGTCCATTTTTATATTGGACATTTTTTTATATAACATTTCCGCCTGGGCGATACCGTTTTTATTAAGCGGTACATCCAACCAACCCTGCATACGTTTGTTTACATTATAGTCCGTTTCGCCATGCCTAAAAATATAAATATTGCGTTTCATCCTAAGTACTATACCATAACCAGTTCGAAAATGATAGTTTTTTGATGTTTTTTATTATTTGTACTTTCGAACTTTGTGAAGATATTAGAAACCAAAAGAAAAACCGCTTTTGAAAGCGGTTTTGAATTTCGTGGTCGTGCTGGTCTAGCAGTTTGTGAACTGAAATTATACAGATTGGAAGAGAGATTGAGGAAGTGAAAAATAAAAAGGGGTTTATAGGAATATAAATTAAATATATTTGAATTTTGTGTGTTTCTTTGATACGATAAGTATCATTATGAAAACAATCAAATTAGTATTTAGATTAATATTTATTATTTTAGGCGCTTTGTTGGGTATTAAATATCCAAGGAAAAGATATACATATAATCGCACGTATAATGTTTATCGCAAGGATCATGATACATTCCCTAAAAAACAAGATGATAGATTAAATGGAATTGTATCTGAAAATTGCCAAAACCAAGCAGAACGTAATTTAGTAAGTTCTTTACTTGATTATGGGATTTCGCCACGTGCTATATTTCATAATCTGTGTGTAAGAAATAGCAAAAATCGTTTCTCTCAGATAGATGTGGTTGTTGCAACTAAAGTTGGTTTGATTGTTTTTGAGGTCAAAGATTATTCTGGTTGGATTTTTGGTAAAGGAAAAGAAAACAAATGGACACAAAGTTTAAAATGCGACTACAGATACAAAAGATATAGCTATAAAAATGAACAGTGTAAAAAATATAGATTTTATAATCCTGTATTACAAAATGAATCACATATAAAAGCATTGCAAAAACAATCAAAACAATTTGAAAAATTACCTTTTTATTCTGTGGTTATTTTTGATGGCGATTGTGAACTACGTGATATTAGTTTTATACCATCTGGAACATTTGTTGCAAAACCATATAGATTAAATGAAGTTTTGGATGCCATCTTTGAAAATGATGATGCTAAATATACGGACAAACATGAAGTAATGCGAATTTTGAAAATGGCGACAAATAATGGAGCAAATATTGACATCCAAAATAAGCATGTTGAAAATATAAGAGATATGCTGGGGGAAGATAGGGTTTTGGACTAAAAACACCACAAAGGATTCGAACTATGAAAAAGGTTAGGTTTCTAACCTTTTTCTTTTAAGAGTTCGAAAATGGGCTAAAAATAGCACTTTCAAAAAAGTGAAGTTTCGAACTCGTGGAAATATTTGGATACAAAAGAAAAACCGCCCGATGTGGCGGTTTTGAATTTTCTGGTCGGGGCGATTTCTCCTCGATACGCAATAATAAAAATCCATAAAAACTCGTATCTACAAACTCCGTTTTTATGATTTTTCTAATTGTGTATTCTCGTATTGGTCATGCGCAACTGCGTTGCTCTGACCGATCCTTTCGCCCCGCCTTAAGCACAAAATTAAAACCACCGAAAAGGTGGTTTAAATTTTGTGGTCGGGGCGAAAGGATTCGAACCTTCGACACCTTGGTCCCAAACCAAGTACTCTACCAGACTGAGCTACGCCCCGAAGGTGAAATAAATTATAACCTTTATTTTATAAAAAGCAAATATATTTTTTCTATGTATATTTATATCATTGGTCGGTATATAGATAAATTTGACAATTATTTGTTTTGTACTATAATTATACGCAACTAAGGGGTATTTTATGGTAAATTACAAAAATGTCGTTACTTATACCATGCTTACTGGTGGAATCGCAACCGGTATGTTTGGTTGCCAAGAAAAAAAAGATACGTGCGATAATGCTCAATTATTTGAAAAATGTCGCAGTGATGTAAAGTTTTCTTTGGCATTTGTGGAAAATTATTATGACCATGTATATTGGTGTGGTGAAGCATGGACTACTGGTCATGGACTTACCATTTTATACAATGCTGATGGAACATACACATTGGTAACCAAAGATACCAAGATTCCAACTGTTGCGGAATCTGATGTATATGAAGGGCGTTATTTAACATATGAAATTTTGCCGGATATCAAAGAATGTATCACTGTACCAATGGATGAAAATACAATGATTGCAGCATGTGTTTTAAGATACTGCATAGGACATAAAAATTTCAAAAATTCATCTTTTGTGAAACAGTTGAACAACGGTGTTAAGGGTGAAGAATTAGCAAAAACTTTGACTGGTTGGCGCAAACAAGAAGGTGTTCCAAACAGATGTTATTTCTTTGCTGCACTTATGGCAGGTAAAATACAATATGTTGATTTGTTACAATTGCGTGCAGAAGGTTGTTATAACTTATCTTGGCGTGATATATTCGTATATGTTGACGGTGAACCAAAAGTTGATGAAAATGGTTTTTATGAATGGGATTTTTCAAAAATAGCAGAAAATCTTAAAAAAGCTCAAAACCCAAGGTTTGTCAGATTAAATCTTGGCGATGGAAAGCATGCTTGTGTAAGATGCAAATTGGTCAAAGAAATTGTTCCAGATTATGTTTTGCAAGATGTGGCAAGACATCAAAATGAAAAGACAATAAATTTTGAAGATGTTTCAGCAGATATGTTGAATGATTCTTCCCGTGTAGCATATTTAAGAGAAGATTACAAAATCGCTTTAAAATCAGGTAAATCTGCTTTGAAATATGCATTGACCAATAAACAAAAAGGTGCTGCATGCTATAATATTGGTGTTGCGTATTTGGCCCAGGGTAAATATAACAAGGCTGTTAAATATTTGGAACAATCTTTGGCTCATAATAAAACCAAGGTTGCCAAAGAAGATCTTGAAACAGCAAGACAAAAACGTGGTGAAAACCGCAGGAAAACCGCTACGGGATTTGCTGTTGGTACTGGTATTGTTGTGGGTGCTGTATTGGGTCGCAGAAGATACATCATACGTCAAAACAGACAGTATCAAAAACAATAATAAAAAAACTGCCATATTTGGCAGTTTTTTAATTCGTTTCAAAAAAATCAAAGAAGTTAAACCATTGTTTTGGATACTTTAAAACTAATTCTTGAAGGAATGTTGCGTATTCTTTGACCATTTCTTTGACTGATTCTGATTTAAATTGTTTTATGTAAATCTTATATTTTTCATGCCCTATATTCATAACACATATTGTGAACATAGGGTGAGATTGAGAACGTGCAAACTTAAATGTCCCAATTGGGAATTTACAATCTTTACCTAAAAATTGTGTTGTTTCATATTTCGCAGGGCTGTTTGGTGAAGTCCTGTCGCCAGCCATCATAACAAGGTCTCCACGTTGTAAATTATCGTACATTTCGCCAGCAATTCCGATGTTTATGTTTTCTGTTGGATAAAAAATTGTATTTGTAGAAACCCTGTGTCGCATCATAAATTGGTGAAAAACACTGTTTTGAGAAATCTGCATAAACGCATGCATTTTTTTATGTGTCGCATCAGGAAAGGCAGACAGTGCTTCTATGTTTCCAAGATGCGAACATATTAAAAACACACCTGTGTTTGATTTGATGTATTCTTGAAACTTATCCCAATCTGAATTTTGATGAATTGTAAATTTGATTTTTCTGTGTTTATCGCAAGACGCAGACATTTTATCCATAATTGCACACGCAAACGAATAAATATGCGATAAACAAGATATCTTTGATTGTTTCAGATGATGTTTAGCTCGGTAAGCATTTAATATTTTTACATATTTTTTAGTCGCATTGCGTGCTGGTTTCGCAAAAGGCACGATAAACAAACACACAATCCATAAAACGATTTTTAAAAATCTTATGCCAAATATTTTATATACCCACCAAAGTGCTTCTAAACGAAATTTCCCCGCACTTTGTTCGTGTATTTGATACCATTTTTTCATATATTTGCCTTTTGATATTTTTCATTTATAATTTAACCTATGAAAATATACATGTCAAATATTGAACAATTACAGAATATCCCAGATTTAGAAAACAAATTATCTGAACCAGCCAGAATACAATATAATAAATTTACTAACAAAATGCGTAAATTACAATATTTGCTGTCGCGTGTAATAGTAAAAAATATTTGTGATGAAGATATTGTTGTTGATGAAAATGGCAAACCAACAATTAAATCTGGTTTTTTGTCTATCGCACATAAAGATAATTGGGTTGTTGTTGCAATATCTGATACGGGAATAGGTATAGATATAGAAAATATGAATGTTGATAGAGATTTTGAAAAGGCTTCCGAATTATTAGGAGTTTCAAAAACAAGCGACAGGAAAACTTTTTATAAAAATTTTGTCAGATATGAAGCGAAATTTAAAATTGGGAAAGATGCAAAAAATACACATACGTACTTTTATGAAATGGGGAATTATATGATTAGTATTTGTACACCAAAATCAATCAAAGATATTCATTTTATTCCGTCTGATATACCAGAATTACACTTTTTGTGTGCGGAATAAAAAGAAAGATATTAAATACGATAGCCCCAGCCCAAGACCTAATGTTATCCCCATAGATTTTATCAAAAAGAAACTGGTAAAAGCCAACAAACCAAAACCAACAAAACTGGTCATGAAAGAAAATAGCACCGGTCGGATTTCTTTATCATTATCTGCATCAATGTTAAATATCGTATAATCTAGACCAAGCCCCGTTACTATAAAGAAACTTAGCATATGGAAAAATGTTATTGGCTGACCAAACCAGGTTAAAATACAAACAGATAATAATATCGCCAACATTGATGGAATTAAATAAATGATGGCACGTTTTTTATAGAATATTGAAAGCAAAATCAATAAGCAAACCGCACAAATTGTTAATAACTGATACGTCTCATGGCTGTATTTTTCAATTTGTTGAGTTAACATTTGTGAAACAGATACTATCTTTGCATTATCATTCACGATTTGAATATCTTGTGGAACTTGTGCCAAAGAATATACATAATCACCATCATCAATAACCAATTTTTTAAACCAATTATTCAAAAATTCTGATTCTATGTTTTCTGGTGTTAAGTACGGTGTTTCAACAAAAACCGGCAAATTTCTTAATTCAAGTTTTTGTTTAAGGTATTTTGATTGCGATTTATACAAATTCCTTACCAATTCCTGATTTTCTGTTTGTTTTTTTATTGATGGTATTACATCGGATAAAGAAAAGAACTTATAACCACTGTTTTTGATAGATTCTTCTGTTTCTAATATTTCTTGAATACTTTCACCACGAACCATCAATACAGCAGATTGTTGAGAATTGTTTAATTTTTGAACAAAAGCATCTTGTGTTGTTATTTCTGAATCTGCGCGATAAAGTTGATTCATATTGTTTTCTAATTTTACACAAGGCAGTGTCCCTATGATTGCAATTCCTAGTAAAGATAAAATTATAATTTTTGTTTTTTGGGATAAATTTGTACGAATTTTTAACGGCTTGATATTTAATTTGATTTGTTTAGGCACAAACAAATGAAGTCCGATATAAATAGTTGTTAAACCAACAATTGTGAATACAGATATTTGCTGTAATAAAGATATTTGCGAAAACATCAAAGGTAAAAAACAAAGAAGTGTTGTAAAAAATGAATTACGCATATTAATTTTCAGTTGCTTTTGATTCTTTAATGTTGCGCCAGTTAAAAAATGGAATGAATAATCTATACCTAAACCAATTAAAGTTGTTCCGAAAACAAATGTCAAAATATGAGGTGTGTTGAAACACAAAAATAATGCGATTGTTCCACATAAAAAACCAGTGGACAAACTAGCAACCACGGTTAACAAAGTGAACATTTTCCTAAACAATAAATAACTGAATAAAACAGCCATTAACGAAGCCAGCAATGATAAAATGGAAAGTTGGATTTGGCTTTTTTGAACCATAATTGCGGTGTGTAATGGAATTCCGCTGATATAGATTTTGAAATCTTCAGATTTTTGACTGTTTAATTCTTTGCGTAATAAATTGATTTGATTCACCGCATTAGCAGTATTTGAAGTATCAACATCCACTGAAACCATAAAATAGTGTTTTGAATCTTGTTTTTGCCAAAGCATTCCATTGTGAATTGTCCAAGTTGAATTTGAAGAATTTATGTTTAACAAATAATCAGATAATAAAAGAAAAGGATCTTCACGCAATGGAACAATTGGTGGCAACATAGATTCTGATACTTGCTTAATTGCATCGTTTGCGATTTGTTTGAATTTATTTTGTTGTAAAGTTTCTCTGTGATTTGCACTTAAAAGACCGTTTTTATAGGGAACAAAATCTTTAGTTGTTGATTTCAGAGAAAAATCATTAGGTTGGACATACAAAGAATCAAATTTTTCTGTATTTAACAGCGTTATGATTTGTTGTGCTGCTTTTTGAGCAATTTTTTCATCTTCGGATTCTGTAACAATGTTTATAACAGATGAAAATTTGTCTGATATTTTGTTTATAGGTATTTGTTGTTGAGAATCTGCCGTGTTTATCAAAGAAAGTAAGTCTGTTTGTGTATGCAAAGGTGTTTTGAATACCGATACTATAACAATACCGACAACAATAAATAGACAAAACAAACATTTTTTAACAAGCGATTTCATCTTTTATTTCTTTCTTTGTGCGATTAAATTCCAACATAACTATGGTACCATCATAATATGTCATAATAACCTTTGTTAAATCTTTGGTAGAACCATAAACGGTTAAATTTTGAATCATTTCTGCCACACTTTGAAAACGTGGTGTAGCAATCAAAGTCCATGTGTTTTTATATTCGTTATAATCGACATCAAAAGCAAATAAAAAGTCAGACATATCGCCATTTAACATTTTATCAATCATAGATTGAATTCTATAAAAATAAGGCAATTCATTTAATTCTTTGCTGGTACCATTTACACAATAAGTTTTCATTGTCGAAGTAAAAACCTCTTCGGATGGATTTTGTTGATGCCATGTAAAACCAACATTTTTTTCAAATTTTACATATCCATTTGAAATAAAACGCTTTGTGGATTCTGGTAATATTTTTGTTTGCTTAAAATTAGCAGACACAGATTGTAAATTATCTGTAAATGTCTTTAATTTTTCCGGCATTTCACCCGTTATTGGATAAGCAAAACAATTAAATGAAAACAAACATGATAAAACACAAATGATTTTATTTACTTTTTCCATGGAAAGCCCTCCTTATTAACCATGATGGTATTAAACAACATAGATAGGAATGAAGCAAACTTATATAAAAATTGTCGCGAAATGCACGAAAATGAGATACACCAGTTTCAGGATAAATAACTTTTGTCGGGACAGATATAAGTTTTATACCGTATCTGAAAGCTTTTACTAAAATTTCAATATCAAATCCCATGCGTTTAAATCTTATAGACTTTAATACAGGTTCTATTAATTTTAACGGGTAAACACGAAACCCGCACATTGTGTCAGGCATATTTTTATTGAAAGTTTCAACAGTAACCCAAAATTGAGTTATTTTTCGACCGATCAATCTTGAACGTGGTGCGGATGCATCATATATAGGGTTCCCAACAATTAAATCTTTTTCGTGAGAATTTGCGATTTTTAAAAACAGGGGTATATCACGAACCTCATGTTGTCCATCTGCATCAATTTGCAATGCATGTGTAAATTTATTGTTTATAGCAAATTTGAATCCTGTTATCATGGCGGCACCTTTGCCACCATTTTTATCGTTTTTCAGATAAAAAAATTTGTGCTTTGAACAAATGCTTTTTATTTTCTTTGATTCTTGTGATGTACTGCCGTCATCAACCACAATAATAGGTAATTGAAATTTTAGTAGTTTATCAGCCACCGGTGCAAAGGCATCTGCATGATTAAAACAAGGAACAATAATAACAGGCTTTATCATTTTTAATCCTTTATAGTAATCTTAGCATTTGAATATTTTTTATCATCACCAATGCCGACATAATTGAAAGTGAATTCTTTGTCACTAATACGATTTAATTCAAAATGCACAGGTGTGTCTGGCAAAATAAGGTTTGAAAATTTTAATTTTAAAATGTGATAGTTATTTATTTCAGTATGAAAATATTGTCTTATGAAAGATAAAACGAAATGTATTTGTATAACACCAGGCAAAATAGGGTGATTTGGAAAATGACCATTAAAATATACGGAATCTTTCAAAAATGTGAGATCTGCGATAAACACAGAATCCGTTTTTGTGATGTTTTGCATTATTGGTTCTGCGACATTAGATTCAAACATTGCCATAATGTCTGATTTAATATACTTGCCTTGGATATTTACAGGTATATCGTTGACAATTCTTATTTTGCGTGGCAATACGACATTTGGAAAATAATTTAACAAATATTGTTTTAATTCTTTGATAAATAAATGTCTGCCGTTTTTGATAATATAGCTTTTACCATCATCATTTAAGGTTATAACAGTACAGATAATATCTCTGTCTGATGATGACATTGCGGACACATAACTTTTTTCTATGTATTTATATTCACAAAGTTTTTCTTCCATTTCAGGTAAAGATACGCGTTCTTCTGCAATTTTTACCATACGATCGCCACGTCCTTTTAATAAAAATGTATTTTCACTTGTTTTTTGAACAATATCAGACATTAAATAAGGGTTTTCGCATGAAAAATCTGATTCAATTAATAATTCGTTTGTTTCAGTTAATGTGACGTGTACTGGTGGAAAGATTGTCCATTGTGGGCCGTTTATTTGTTGACGTGATGCAACACCACCTGTTTCAGTGCTGCCAAATATCTCAAAAGGTGAAACACCGAACATTTGATACGCGTTTTGAGATGTTTTTGATTGTAATAGACTTCCCGAAGAATAAATTCCAATGCAATTGTTTTTGAAAGTATATTGGTTTTGATATCTTGTTATGCCATCCAAAAAAGAAGGTGTTGTTGCGAACAGTACTTTATCATAAACAGATTGCTTTTGTTGTAATTCTTCGGGGGTAAAAATAATGTCTAAATCTGCAGCTATTCCACAGGTTAAAGGGAAAAAGAATCGCCAAAGTAATCCATACATATGGTACGGTGCAACCGAAGAAATTATGACAGGATTTTGTTCTGTTAAATGTTTTTGGTTTGTTGCGTGAAAAGAAACTTCGGCTGATAACATTTTCAATTGTTTCTTTATACGCTTTGGGGTCCCAGTAGATCCAGATGTAAAGAAATATAAAACTCTGTCGTTTACGTCATTAAATTGCCAGTTTGTATTATCTTCACAATTTAAATCTATGATATTAAAACCGGCAAAAGAATCAAACTTATCAGAAATTAAACAATTTGTTGATTCCAATAATGGTTTAGCATTTTGTTCGGTCAACAATGCAGGTAAAATAACATCTTTCCCCGCCTGTAAGGCAGCCATAAAACATACGTAAAATAAATAGAGGTTGTCTGGGATATACATAACAACCTGGTTTGATGGTATCTTTGAAAAATGATTGGCGTATTTTGCGACATCTGTTTTATATCTTTCAAAACATACTGTATCGCCAGCGTTATAAAAAACAATTCTGTCGTTTTCAACATTATCCAAAAAAATACGATTTATTGGCGTAAACATTTTTCTTTCTTTTTTCTAATGATATATTCTGTTAACATCATCAAACCAATCAAAATATATGATATAAATCCGTTATATAAAACCCAAATTTTATTTGATAAAAATACAGTAACAAGGGAAATAATCGTATTACACAACATAAAGACAGCCCACGCGACAGTCACATGTCTGGTGTATATCTTTTCTTTTTGATTCAATTGTCTTTTGTGCATTTTTTGAGCAAATTGTGTGATAACGGGTGTTTTTAACAAAGACAAAGCAAAAATAGCACAAATACTGATGTTCATTAATACGGGATAAAGTTTAAGGAATATTTCTTGATTAAAAGATATTATACAAAAACAAAGAATTAATCCCAATACAAACAAAATTTTATTTTTGTTGATGATGAAATAAAACGCCACCATCAATAACAAAATTAAACCGATAAACTTAAAGGCAACATTTTGTTGTAATGCATAAAAAACGACGAAAGGATAAATAACAGCAAAAGCACCAGAAAGTATTCTAGTGACCAGCATTAACGATTTTTTCAACTGCATTAACGACATCCTGTAGTGTACGGATTTGTTTGAAATCTTCAGGATCTACTTTTTGATTAATTTTACCCTGTAATTTGACGATTAAATCAACCGCATCAATACTGTCTAAATCCAAATCTTCAACTAAATTAGATTCCATCTTGACCTTTGATTCATCACAACCAAAATCTTTGACCAAAATTTCTTTGATAGCATTAAAAATCTCTTCTTGTGTATGCATTTGTTTACTCCAATGTAATGTTTTTAGACTTTGCGATATATTCTGCTAAACTTTCTACAGATTTAAAATATTGTTTGTTTTCTTCCTTGTCAGATTTGAAATTGACATCATATTTTTTCTTTAATGCCATACCTAATTCCAAGGCATCAATGGAATCCAAACCCAAACCTTCGTTAAACAAAGGGGCCTTTGAATCAATGTCTGCAACAGTGATGTCTTCTAAATCCAAAGCAGAAATAATAACTTCTTTGATTTCTTGTTCAAGTGTTTCTTTTTTCATGTTTTACCCTTATAAGAATCATTGCTGAATACTAGGAAAATAAACAGTAGTTGTCAAGTATTCTATGCTGGAAACAGACATTTTTTTGCTGTGTTCGTGATAGAAACAGCGTTTTCCCGGTTGAAGTTTTTAAAGTTCTTGTTAAAAGTGATTTTTGGTAACATTTCAAGGTTGTAAACAGATGTTTTTACTCCAACATCATACCAAGGCATGTTTTTACCCAATATCTGTGGATTGTTTTGAATAAGAATTGGTTGTATATCGTGTTTTGAATATAACTGTAAATAAGCAAAACCGCGATGTAAATGAACAGGTTTATCTTTTTGTGTTCTTGTACCTTCAGGAAAAATTACAATATTATATCCGGCATTTAAATCGTCAGTTGCTTGTTTCATAAATTCTTCTGGTGACATAGAATTCGAAAGATAAACTCTGCGAATAAGAGATTTTATGAAAAAGTTTTTAAACAAACTGCCTTTTACCACACAAATAGAACGTGGTATTTTGGACATTAAAATAACAACATCTATCAATGATGGGTGGTTAGCAATGACAATATTACCCCGTAATTGTTTCAGTTGAGTTTTGTCTTTCGCTTCGATTTTTATCAATTTTAATATGCACATTAACCAAACAAAAGCTTTCCAAGAATAATGAACAGTGCCTGATAATATGCGTTTTTGAGCGGATTTAGAACATATCAACAAAAGTAAAGGAACCAAAGTTGTTCCTATTAATATTCCACCGCTTCCGAATACGGAAAAACAAAAACCACTTAAAAAAGATCTAAAAAACCTTTTCATTATTTCCTTAACAAAGCCCAACCAGATGCCTTTATATCTCTTCCTTGTTGTAAAGATTGTCGCAATTCAAGAAAAGATAAATGTGGCAAAATTTCATTTGTTAATGATAATTCATATTTGTTTTTGCCATTTGTAGTAATAAACAAAGCACACCCATGTGACAATATTGGTTTTTCTAGTAATTGATTGTATTCTTCTGGATTTTTTTCTTCCGCATAAACAAACAATACTGGTTTGTCAGTAAGTAATGCTTCTAGTAAAGCATTTTCAATTGTTTTTTCCCCGCCAGCGATAGAAGTATAAGAATTTTTGTTGTGAGTTAGCAAAGACAAATGTCCCATAGCAGCATTATGTACAGAGTTACTAAATCCAGCAGGTGACATTTCTTTGTCTTCATAAAATTGTCGAATTAACTTTATTGTTTGTTCCCATTCACCAAAACGTGATGCAAAAACCGTGATGTAATCTGGAGTTTCTGGTACAACCTTAGATGCCAAAGACAATGCGATTTTTTCAATCTTACTTAACCTGCGTCGCAACATTGGCGGAATAAAGGAAACATCTGGAAGTTTTTCGGTATCATCTTCCACCCAAAATGCAAAATTATCAATATACAAAGTTTTGTTCATACTTGAAAAATCGATTTTTTTATACAATACTGTGTCATTATAAAAAAAAATTCCTATTTTGCAAGTTGGATTTAAAATGGAATATGTATTAAAAAATCTTGGATTTGTGTGTGCACTGGGTGCTAATCACGAAGATATTATAAAAAACGCACGTGCTGGAAATACACATGCTATGTTGGATGGTGGTATAGTTCTTGATGGTGTAAAGGTTCCTTTTGGTGCTGCACCGATAGAAAATACACATGAATTGCGTATGTATGATTTGATAGATTGTGCCTTGAATCAAATTGCTGGTGATATTGAACTGTTAAAACAAAATTATGCTTTGAATCGCATAGGAATTATAGTTGGTTGTTCTAATACCGGTGTTCATGATGGACAAAAATTGATAGAAACATCTTTTCAAAACGGTACGCAAATTTATAAGTCTGTAATTAAATATTTGGAATTGGGAACACCTGCCGAATATATTCATGATAAAACTGGGTTTGAAGGACCTGCTTTTGTGGTTTCTACTGCTTGTTCTTCCAGTTTAAAGGTTTTTCAATCTGCACGACAATTGATTGACAATGGTATATGTGATGCGGTGTTGGTTGGGGGGATAGATGGTCGTTGTGATTTCGCGTTAAATGGTTTTAATGCTTTGGGTGCTTTGAGTAAAAAACACACGAATCCTATGTCAAAGAACAGGGAAGGAATAAATCTTGGTGAAGGTGCAGCATTGCTCATTCTTGAACGTGGATGTTGCGGAATAAAATTATTGGGCATAGGTGAAAGTTCTGATGCGTATCATTTAACCAGTCCTGATCCTTCTGGTGCCGGCGCAATTGCATCGATGAATGCCGCTTTGGAAAATGCTGATTTAAATCCAAAAGATATAGACTATATAAATATGCATGGTACAGGTACAATTGCAAATGATGCGATGGAATCTTTGGCTATAAATAATTTGTTCGGTGAAAATATTTTATGTGCTTCGACTAAACCTTTGACTGGTCATACATTGGGGGCGGCTGGCGCGATAAGTATGGGATTGTCGTGGTTGATGTTGAAATACAATTTTGTTATACCACATGTTTTTGATGGCGAATATGGTGATGATTGTGCGAAAATTAAATTAGCTCAGTCAGATGAGACAAAAGAAATAAAACGTATTTTATGTAATGCGTTTGCTTTTGGGGGCAGTAACGCGAGTTTAATAATGGGGGTATAAATGACGTTTAATCCGATTGATTTATTACCGCAAAAAGCACCTATGGCTTTTATAACTGCTATAGAAAGTATTGATTTTGACGAACAAAAAATGGTTGCGCGTATAGATGTCAAAGATACTGATTTACTTTTTCAAAAGAACATAAATGGTATTTCTTCTGCGGTTGCGTTGGAATATATGGCGCAATCAATTGCTTGCTACATTGGTGCCCAAGATATACATATAACCGGTGAAACAAAGGCTGTTGCAGGATTTATAATGGGATCGCGAGATTTACATATTATGATTCCAAAATTCAATGTGAATGAAAGTTATTATGTTCATGTTCAATCTTTGTTTTGTGATAATAATATTGCATCTTTTGAATGTGAAATATATGATTGTAATGATAGCATTGTCGCCAAAGGCAATCTTAACGCGTTTCGCCCAGACGATATAAATAACTTTATGGAGAACGGACATGAATAAAACTATTTTGATTACTGGTTCATCTCGTGGAATTGGACGTGCGATAGCGCTTTATTTGGCGCCATTGGGATACGATTTAGTTTTGCATTATAATTCAAACAAAGCGGCAGCAGAACAAGTTTTAAAAGAAGTGCAAGAACTTGGTGCACGTGCGCGTTTATTGTCTTTCAACATTGCTAATCGTGAAGATACAGAAAAAGTTTTGAAACAAGACATAGATGAAAATGGGGCATATTATGGTGTTATATGTAATGCTGGAATAAATGCAGATGCACCATTTCCTGCGTTGTCTGGTGAAGCATGGGACAAGGTTTTGCACACAAATTTGGACGGTCTTTATAATGTTCTGTATCCATGCGTAATGCCAATGATATCCGCACGTCAAGGTGGTCGTATTATAGCAATGTCATCAATTTCTGGTGTTATGGGAAATCGGGGGCAGGTTAATTATGCTGCATCTAAAGCAGGTATTATTGGTGCGGTAAAATCTTTGGCTGTTGAATTGGCAAAACGGAATATAACTGTGAATTGTATTGCACCTGGTGTAATAGAAACAGATATGACAGAAAATTTGCCAATAGAAGAAATTCAAAAAATTATACCTATGCGTCGTATGGGAAATGCGCGAGAAATTGCTTCTTTGGTGGCATATTTGTTAAGCGATGATGCTGGATATATCACTCGTCAGGTTATATCAGTTAATGGGGGTATGATTTAATGAAACGTGTTGTTGTTACAGGAATGGGATTGGTTAGTGCGTTGGGAAACGATTTGGACAGCGCGTACAAACGTTTACACGTATATAAAAATGCTGTTGAAAAAAATGCAGATTTAGAACAAATACGTGGTCTTAATGCACATATTGTCGCGCCTGTTAAAGATTTTGTCATTCCAGAGCATTATAATCGCAAGGTTTTACGCACAATGGGACCTGTATCAATAATGGCGGTTTATGCTTCAGAAAAAGCATTGGAAGATGCGGGTTTATTGGGTGATGAAATTATCACTTCTGGTCGTACTGGGGTTGCATATGGTTCTTCTTTTGGTTCTGCTGGTCCAGTCCTAGATTTTTATTCCATGGTAAAAACACACGAAGTTGGTCCTATAAATTCATCTTCGTACATAAAGATTATGCCACAAACAACAGCGGTTAATATATCACTTTACTTTAAAACTACGGGACGTTTGATACCAAGTGGAACAGCGTGTACTTCGGGCAGTTTATCTATCGGTTATGCATATGAAGCAATAAAATCTGGCGCCCAAGATGTCATGATTGCAGGTGGTGCAGAAGAATTAGATCAAACCCAGGTTGCTGTATTTGATACACTTTACGCAACCAGTGTTAAAAATGACACACCTGATAAAACACCATCACCATTTGATGTTTCGCGTGATGGATTGGTTATCGGCGAAGGTGCTGCAACTTTGATTCTGGAAGAATACGAACATGCTGTTAAACGTGGTGCGAAAATATATGCGGAAATCGTTGGTTTTGGAACCAATACGGATGGAACACATATAACACAACCTAATAAAGACACTATGGCTAAATGTATGCAAATATCTTTGGATTGTGCAAATTTGAAGCCAGAATCTGTTGGGTATATAAATATGCATGGTACAGGAACTAAACATGGCGATATGGCAGAATCTTTAGCAACAGAGGCTATATTTGGAAACAATACACCATGCAGTACGCAAAAAAGTTATATCGGACACAGTTTGGGGGCGTGTGGTGCATTGGAATCAATTTGGTCAATTCAAATGATGAATGATGGTTGGTTTGCACCAACATTAAATTTGAAAAATCCAGATCCAGAATGTGGCAAATTAGATTACATAATTGACACGGGCAGAAATATAGAAACCAATTACGTAATGAACAATAATTTTGCCTTTGGTGGAATAAATACATCAATTATATTCAAAAAGTGGAACGTTTAATAAACGTATACCAGAATTAAAAACAACGGCAGATAAAAACAGTTTTATTAAAAGCCACGCATAGATTTTAATCTTTGAATACGTTTTTCCACAGGAGGATGTGTTTCGCCAATTCCTGCGAACATACGTTTTTTGCCCAATGGGTTTGCTATACAGATATTTCCCATTAATTTACACGTATCTAATGATTCAACGCGGGAATCAACACTGATTTTTTGTAAAGCAGAAATCAATGCCGACGGATTCCTGGTAATATGTGCAGATTCTGCATCTGCTGCATATTCGCGTGTTCTGGATAATGAAAAATATATAATAGGTGCAAGCAAAAAATTAAAGATAGTCAATGACAACCACACAACTAATAATATTGCACGTGCAGAATCTTGATCTTTGTTATCATTGCTACTTACTCTCATATTATCAGAATATATAAATGTACGTGCAATTAAATCTGAAAGTAATGTCAAAGCACCAAGACAAGTAATGATAATAACATCTAATCTTACATCACGATTTTTTATATGTCCCATTTCGTGTGCGATAACCGCTTCCAATTCCAACGGGGTTAATTTATTGATTATCCCACTGGTTAACGCAACAGATGCGTTGTCTGGTGAAGTCCCAGTTGCAAATGCATTTAAACTGTCGTCTTTTATAACATATACGCGTGGTGTTGGGAGACCTGCCGCCAAAGCAACATTTTCAACACACTTAAAAACTTTTTTGTTTTCTGTGCTTTTTTCATCCAATTCATGTGCACCAGCAAAGCCTAACATCATGTTACTGCCACACGAATAAGAAACAATTGTCCATATCAAACACACACATATAATTACAGGAAATGCGGTATATATCAAATTCAATGCTTCATCAAAAGACATAAAAGCACAAGACAAAGCAAACATTATCACCCCTAAAATAATTGGGAATAACAAAACCAAAAATATAGTTTTTATATTATTGTGCTTTATATGTTTATAAACATCTTGTGCCATAAATTAATTCCCTAGAATTTTACACTTGGCGCGTGTTTTACTGCTTCGCGTTCGGCTTCGTCCAATTCAAAATATTTTTCTTCATTGAAATGGAATAAACCAGCAATAATATTTGATGGGAAAGATTTCACTTTGACATTCATGCTTTGAACGACAGTATTATAAAATTGCCTTGCTGCCTGAATTTTTGTTTCTGTATCTGATAATTCTTGTTGTAATTCCAAAAAGTTTTGATTTGCTTTTAAGTCAGGATAACTTTCAGATAATGCAAACAAAGATTTCAATGCACCAGATAATGCACCTTCTTCTGCGTTTTTACCTTCGACACCTTTTGCAGACATTGCTGCTGAACGGGCTTCAACAACCGCAGACAAAGTTTCACGTTCATGTTTTGCGTATCCTTTAACAACTTCCACTAAATTTGGAATTAAATCATATCTGCGTTTCAGTTGTGTATTAACAGTCGCCCATGCTTCTTTGACATTTTGACGTCCCGAAACCAATGAATTGTAAGTTAATATAACAAACAAAATTAAACAAATTAAAACGATAATTGCTATTGTCATAATAAATCCTTTTTTATGAGATGTTTGCATTATAGCAATACAACAGATATCTTTACAAGAGAAAATATTGTCGAAATATTTTTACTTCGAACAAAAAGCCCTTGTATTAATTTTTAATATTTAGTACATTGACCACATAGGCGAAGGGGAAGTATTAATAATTCATTGGGTTCTCGTGGAAAAAGAATATGAAAAAAGTTGTGCGTAGCTTTTTTTTTACAATTTGTATGCTAACAGTGATATTCACTAGTGTTGCTTTTGCTGATCCTGCGTGCAGCGGTTGGAATTATTACGATGCCGATTCGGAAGAATGTGTTGCATGTGGAACAAACGAATTTACTATCACAACAACCAGCTTGTCAGCCAATACAGAATTTTGGTTCACAATGTCCCCAAAGGGCAGTTTTGCCGTTGATTGGGGTGATGAAACAATAGATAACATAGACCGTGATAATACAACGGCTACAGATTACCCACATACCTATACAGCCGGTGGTGTTAAAACAATCAAAATTTGTGGCAAAGCAACAGAATATAATACCGCTGTTGCGGATAATGTTGTTGCGGCAATATCGTTTTATAAAAACGATTCAACTTATAGTTCTAAATGGATTGCATCGATATCTGGGGCATTGGGGTCGGTATTTCCAACCATATCTAATACCCCGGCGGGACAACCTCGTTTTCGCAGCACTTTCCAGCTTGCTACAAATTTGACTACCGTACCGGCAAACTTGTTTAGTGGTGTATCTGGTTCCGCGGATGGTATGTTTCGTTCTACATTTGATAAAAGTGGTTTAACAGCCATACCATATGGGCTGTTTGCGAATGCTACTGGTGGCGCACAAAATATGTTCCGTTCTACATTTTATGAATGCAAGGGGATAACATCCCTGCCTGATGATTTATTTGCTGGAATCACTGTTGCCGCGAACAATGAATTTATGTATACACTTTTTGGAACAACAGGTTTGACGGGCAAATATATTCCACCGTCCGCATTTACTGGTTTGATAAATGCAAATCCTCCTCATCCAACTACTGGCAACATGTGGACCAGAACCTTTGATTGTAGTGATGGCACCGGGCTGATAAAGGAATGTCCGGCAAGAATGCATCCTTTTTTGACAGGATATGAAGGAACCACGGCAAATTCTACATGGGCTGGGCATGTTTCCTGTGAATTGGACAACCCATGTGTTGGGCTGGAATATTGGGATTCAACAGATGAAGAATGTAAACCATGTCCAACGGGATATACATACGATGACAGCGATACCAAAGGTTCAATTGACCAATGTTTGATTCATTGTCCAGCCGGTAAATATATTGCGAATGCTGGCGACACGACATGTACAGATGTTGGTGTTGGATATTACTCTGAAGAATCCACTGTGGGATATGATTTAACAGGTTCTCGTTCACAGTGTCCACATGCCATGCCTACATTAAACAATATTACCAACGCGACAGATGAATCACAGTGTGTTGTATATTGTTTTGGTATAGAGTATCGCAATGAATTAACCAATTCCTGTGTTCCGTGTCCAACAGGATATACTTATAATACCGAAGATGGTAAAACATCCGCCAGTGATTGTGAAATCCGCTGTAGTGGTGGAACATGGTTGCCAACGGCAAATGCGCCATCTTGCATTAATGTGGGGGATGGATATTATGCGGCGGCAACAACAGTCGCCTATGGTTCAACCAGTACGCGTGAACAGTGTACAAATGGTCGATTGACCGGGATTATTAACGCATCTGATGAATCACAGTGTATAAACCTGTGCAATGGTGCAACATATATGAATGCTGGGACAAATACGTGTGAGCCATGTCCAATTGGATATAATGCACATACACTGTCTGGGAAAACATCGATAAATGAATGCCAGATTCATTGTTATGCTGGAACATATATCGCGAATGCTGGTGATATAGTATGCACCAGTGTTGGCGATGGATATTATGCCGCGGCATCTACTGTCAATTATGGTCAAGACAGCGCATCGGCACGTCAACAATGTCCAAATGGGCAAATGACAGGGACACAAACTGCAACGAATGTGTCGCAATGTCAAACATCGTGTCAAAACACACAATATTATAATTCGACATCGGGTCAATGCGAAGATTGTCCAGCGGGATACGAAGATAATAGGACAGATGGTAAGAGTTCTATTAACCAGTGTCAAATTTATTGCGCAGCTGGAACAATTCCCGCAACATACACGCGGCTTGAATTTTTGCAAAGTAGAAACCAAAGACAATTTATCGATACCGGATATACAATCTCAAGTGACCATGTCAACGGAACAGTAGTAGTATCAAATCCTGTCACACTTAATGGTAGCCAAGAAGATTCTGGTAATTTTATTGGAAATATATATGGACCCGGGGGATTTAGTTCTGGATGGAAGAAAAGGGTTTTTGGTGTATGGATACAGAATGTAAATGGCAGTGGTGGCAAAGCAGAATATACCGCCCAATTTACCCAGGATCAGGTTTATACGATAACATATGATGTTGCTTTGACTGTTTCTGGTAACAAGAAGAATGGTGAAGCAAAGCTTACGGTTGATAATAATACTCAAAAAAAGAAAACAGTAAATAATGTGGCTATTGATGGCGAAGGAAATACGATGAAATTGTTCACAAACGGTACTGCGGTTAAAAATGAAACAGCCAACAGAATTGATGTTCAATTTAATGATGTATTGTTTGGTGGACGTATATATTCAATGCAACTTTATGACAATGGTGTATTGAAATTAGATTTAATTCCTGCCCGACGTGAATCAGACGGCGAATTGGGTATGTTAAATCTTGTCAACGGTGAATTTTACATAAATTCCGGGTTCGAAACCTTTATTGCTGGTTCTGATGTTGGTGATCCGTTTGTTGCGTGTGGTCCCGTGGGTAATGGATACTATGTTGGTGCAACCTATACAAATTATGGTTCTGACCCTGTACGCAACCAGTGTCCAAATGGATCCCCAACAATGGAAAATGGTGCTGTTACAAATAATGCCACCAATATATATCAATGCGATGGGGTTCAACCATGTACTAATGCAGAATACCCAGATATGTCCACCGGCATATGTACATCATGCCCAACAGGTTATGACGATAATACCCAAAACGGCAAACAATCTGTTTATGAATGTCAAATATATTGCGAAGCGGGAACATATTTAGCACATGCTAATGATGCAACTTGCACGAATGTTGGTAATGGTTATTATTCAGACGACACTATGATTAACTGGGGTGATGCCGGCACGCGCACGCGTTGTCCCGACGGTGGTGCCACAAACAAAGAAAATGCGATTGATGTTTCAGAATGCGAAACAGTTACAAATACATGCTCTGGTGCGACATATTTAGATTCAAATGTGTGCGAACCTTGCCCGACGGGTTATGATGCCAATATAACCCCGGGTAAAGACAGTATATCGGAATGTCAAATCATCTGTCCTGTGGGATCATACATCGCGACTGCAAACGATGCAACATGCACAGATGCCGGGGCAGGGTATTGGGCAACAGGTGGCGTTGTAAATTATGGTTCAACCAGTACGCGCACTCAATGTGCATCAGGATTAACCACCGTTGGATACGGGCATGGTGCGAATGAAGTTGGCGATTGTGGTCGTAAATTGCATATTGGCAATTATGTTCTTTATTCCAAAACGACGAAACCGAGTGAGCCTGCAATAAATATTCAACCTGTTGGCGGTAATA
>JAEEGL013858706.1_pt1 | contig 21638 bp, 18 predicted proteins | sample 9134231 | NCBI WGS metagenome assembly JAEEGL01 (sample SAMN16246548, study PRJNA631951) | gut metagenome | biome: gut microbiome; feature: rumen; material: fiber-attached | host: Bos | place: Iran: Karaj | collected 2018-10
CCGGCACCGACCTCGAGTGGTTCGCCTATTGGCGCGGCTTCTGCCGCGACTGGCTGCTCGGTCTCGGCATGAAGGAGGAGAATCTCCGCCTGCGCGACCATGAGAAGGAGGAGCTTTCCTTCTACTCCAAAGCCACGACCGACTTCGAGTATCTCTTCCCGTTCGGCTGGGGCGAGCTCTGGGGCGTCGCGGACCGCACAGACTACGACCTTACCCAGCATCAGACCCATTCCGGCCAGGATATGTCCTACTTCGATCAGGAGAAGAACGAGCACTACATCCCGTACGTCGTCGAGCCGAGCCTCGGCGCCGACCGCGTCGCTCTCGCGTTCCTCGTCGAAGCTTATGACGAGGAGGTCGTCGACGCAGAAAAGAACGACGTCCGCGTCGTAATGCATCTTCATCCCGCGCTCGCGCCCGTCAAGTGCGCCGTGCTTCCGCTGTCCAAGAAGCTCGCCGGTCCCGCAACGGAGATATTCCACGATCTTCAGAAGGAATTCATGACCGAGTACGACGACGCCGGCAGCATAGGCAAGCGCTACCGCCGCTTCGACGAGATCGGAACTCCTTTCTGCGTTACCTATGACTTCGAGAGCGAGACCGACGGCTGTGTTACCGTCCGTGAGAGAGACTCCATGGCGCAGGAGCGCATCGAGATAAGCAAGCTGAAGGATTATATCGCGTCCAGGATCGTATTCTGATTATCGGGAGGTCATTTCATTGGAAAGAAGCATCAGAGCCCGCGAGCTGACGGCGTTTGCCGAGGAGATCCGCGTCGAGACGCTGAAGACCCTCGGATACGCGGGCTTCGGCCATATCGGCGGCGCCATGAGCATCGTCGAGGTAGTCGCCGCGCTTTACGGCGAATTCATGAGGATAGATCCCTCCAGGCCCGACTGGCCCGACAGGGACAAGCTCGTCCTCTCAAAGGGCCACGCAGGCCCGACGCTTTACGCTGTTCTCGCGCTCAAGGGATATTTCCCGCGCATGATGCTCCGTGAGCTGAACGTCGGAGGCGGTCATCTTCCCAGCCACGTTGACAGGAACAAGACTCCCGGAATCGACATGACTGCCGGATCTCTCGGTCAGGGCATCTCCGCCGCCATCGGCATCGCCATGGGCGACAGGATGAGCGGACGCGACAGCCGCACCTACCTCATCGTGGGCGACGGCGAGCTCGACGAGGGCCAGAACTGGGAGGGCTTCATGTTTGCCTACGCCCATAAGATAGACAATCTTGTGTGCTTCGTCGACAAGAACCTCCAGCAGCTCGACGGCTATACCAAGGACGTTCTCGACACCGGCGACATAGCGGCCAAGCTCAAGGCCTTCGGCTGGTATACTCAGGAGATTGACGGGCATGACATGGGCGCAATAATCAAGGCGATCAAGTCCGCCAATTCGACGAAGGGCGTGCCATCGGCGATAGTTCTCGATACAAAGAAGGGCCACGGCTGCACCTTTGCCGAGGGCGTCCTCTCCAACCACCACATGAACTTCACTCCAGAACAGATGGAAGAGGCCATGAAGGCCGCCAACGAGCGCCTGGAAGCCGCCAGACGCGCACTTGCCGAATGAGGAGGGCCGGGATATGTTCAAAATAAAAAGCGAACTGAAAAAGGCCGAAGTCCCCATGCGCGACGCTTACTGCAACACTCTCATGCAGATGGCCGAGAAGGACGAGCGCATCGTCGCTCTCGACGCCGACCTTATAAGCTCCTCAGGCATGAAGCCGTTTTTTGCGAAGTTCCCCGAGCGCGCCATCCAGTGCGGCATTGCCGAGGCAAATATGATAGGGATAGCCGCAGGCCTTTCCCTGACGGGCAAGGTGCCCTTCGCTCACAGCTTCGGACCCTTCGCGTCAAGGCGTGTCTGCGACCAGATCTTCATCTCGGCCGCATACGCCAACCTCAACATCCGAATTCTCGGCTCCGATCCCGGCGTTACGGCCGCATATAACGGAGGAACTCATATGCCCTTTGAGGACATGGGCGTTCTCCGCTCTATTCCGGGCATTACTCTCATCGAGCCCTGCGATCCCGTCGCCGTTGCCGATATAGTCAGCCAGCTTGCCGACGTCTACGGCGTATACTATATGCGTATGGCTCGCAAAAGCTCCATAGCCGTCTATGAGCCGGGAAGCACGTTCGAGATAGGGAAGGGCAATCTTCTCCGCAACGGGACCGACGTGACCATCATCGCCAGCGGAATAATGGTCGCAGAATCTCTTAAGGCTGCCGCCGCCCTAGAAGCCGACGGAGTATCAGCCCGCGTCGTCGATCTGTTTACATGGAAGCCTATCGACACCGAGCTTATCGTCGACTGCGCGGAAAAGACCGGCGCGATCGTTACCGCCGAGAACCATAATATCTTCGGCGGACTCGGAAGCGCCGTCGCCGAGGCCGTTACTCAGAACTGCCCCGTTCCGATGGAGTTCGTCGGCGTTACGGACAGATTCGGTCAGGTAGGAACGGAGGACTTCCTTCGCGCAGAATACGGTCTTACGGCCGAAAACGTAGCCGCTGCAGCCAAACGGGCTATCGAGCGCAAATAAAAAGTTTTCAACAGAAGACCGGACGTCTGACGACGTCCGGTCTTCTTTATGTAGGCAGCAATATCTGGAGCAAAAGCAGCAGTCCGACGCCGGGGAAACCGAGTACGCCGACCGTACACGCGCTGATGACGTTTACTCCGAGCTGCAGTCCGACGTAAGCTCCCAGATGCTTAAAAACGATAAGAACGAAGAAACCGAGAGCTCCGTTTGCAAAGAATTTGAAAACGCTTCGCATCCTTGACGTGAAGATGACGCAGAGGAGTGCGAGCGCACCGGCAAAAAGAGCCGCTATCGCGGCTTTGATCATTATGCTCATATCCTTTCCTCCGTTCTGCGCCTTCTGCGGGATGCAGTCTCAGCAGCCCTGAAGGCGGCGCTTTTCTCCCTCGCGTCTCCAATCAGGCGGGAATAGCGAGCGTCGAGCGCGTTTATCCTGTATATTGTCTCGTCTATGAGCCCGGGATCCGTCGCTCCGTTAAAGCATACGTAAGCGTCGTCGAGCTCCCGCTTGGTCTGCTCCAGCTTTGTCTTGACTTCTCCGAGCTGCAGACGGTATGCCTCCGCAAGCTTTTTCGCGCTTCTTTTCGATAGCTCCATACCTTAAGCTCCTTTATCTCCTATTACTCATATTCTATTCATCTTGAGGCAAGCTTAAACCTCCGGACGGACAGAGTCCTCATTTATAAACACGGTATTTCAAGAACTTGATTTGTAACCTTTTATATGATATAATTGACCACAATATATAGTGCCGTATTATACGGTCATACTTCTTTGGCGCTCTGCGCGGGAGGAAACATGGCTTCTAAAACGCAAGAATACGGAAACGAGAGCATATCGGCTCTGAAGGGGGCCGACAGAGTCCGCAAGCGCCCGGGCGTCATCTTCGGATCGGACGGGATCGAGGGCTGCGAGCACGCCGTTTTTGAAATTCTCTCCAACTCCATCGACGAGGCCCGCGAGGGCTACGGCGACGTTATCATTCTTACCAAATTTGAGGACGGCTCCATCCAGGTCGAGGACTTCGGACGCGGCTGCCCCGTCGACTATAACCCCGTCGAGAAGCGCAACAACTGGGAACTCGTTTTCTGCGAGCTCTATGCCGGCGGCAAATATGACAACGACGATGGGGAAAACTACGAGTATTCGCTCGGTCTGAACGGGCTTGGTCTCTGCGCGACTCAGTATGCCTCCGCTTACATGGACGTAACGGTCTGGCGCGATGCCAAAAAATACACGCTGCGTTTTGAAAAGGGCGAGAACGTCGGCGGACTTTCGTCGGTCGATGAGAGCAAGAAGCGCACCGGTACTCTCATAAAGTGGCTTCCGGATATCGAGGTCTTCACGGATATAAACATTCCCGACGAGTACTTTGTCGACGTCCTGAAAAAACAGGCAGTCGTAAACGAAGGGATCACGTTCCGCCTCAGGATCCAGAAAGGCGCCTCGTTTGAGACGACGGATTTCAAATATGAGCACGGCATCGTCGATTACGTGACAGAGATAGCCGGAAGCGATCCGCTGACCCAGCCATACTATATCGAGAGCGAGCGCAGAGGACGCGACCGTGAGGACAAGCCCGAATACAAAGTCAAAATGGCGGCTGCTTTCTGCTTTTCCAATCGCGTCAATCTCATCGAGTATTACCATAACTCCTCCTGGCTCGAGCACGGCGGCGCGCCGGAGCGCGCGACGAGAACAGCATTCGTCTCTGCTGTGGACGCATATCTTCGCAAGCAGAACAAGTATCAGAAAAACGAATCTAAAATAGGCTTTGCCGATATTGCTGACTGCCTTATACTTGTCACAAACTGCTTCTCGACGCGCACGTCCTACGAAAACCAGACCAAGAAGGCGATCACCAACAAGTTCATCCAGGACGCGATGACGGACTTTTTCAAGGAAAAGCTCGAAATATACTTCATCGAGAACAAGGCGGAAGCCGACCGCATCGCCGAACAGATCCTTATAAACAAGCGCAGCCGCGAGACGGCCGAAAAGGCCAGACTGAACCTCAAAAAGAAGCTCGCGGGAAGCGTAGATATCACAAACCGCATCCAGAAATTCGTCGACTGCCGCACGAAGGACGTCGGCCGCCGCGAGCTTTATATCGTTGAGGGCGATTCGGCTCTCGGTTCCTGCAAGCTTTCGCGAGACGCCGAATTCCAGGGCATCATGCCTGTCCGGGGCAAGATACTGAACTGCCTCAAGGCCGATTACGATAAAATATTCAAGAGCGAGATTATAACCAATCTCATCAAGGTCCTCGGCTGCGGCGCTGAGGTCAAGGGAAAGCATTCAAAGGAATTGAGCGCTTTTGACATTGACGCCCTTCGATGGAGCAAGGTCATCATCTGCACCGACGCCGACGAGGACGGATACCAGATAAGGACTCTTATTCTGACCATGCTGTACAGGCTGACCCCGCAGCTCATCGAGGACGGGTACGTCTATATAGCCGAATCGCCGCTGTATGAGATAATCAGCAAGGGCAAGACTTATTTTGCCTACAACGAACGCGAGAAGAACGATATCCTTTCCGAACTCGGCGACGCGAAGCCGACAATAAACCGCTCCAAGGGACTCGGTGAGAACGATCCCGAGATGATGGCGCTTACGACGATGAATCCCGATACGCGCCGCCTCATCAAGATCACGCCGGAGGACGCCGAATCGACTTTCATCGCCTTCGATATGCTCCTCGGTGACAACCTGGCCGCCCGCAAGCAGCATATTGCCGACAACGGATATAAATATCTGGATCTGGCCGACATTTCCTGAGTAAAGGACTGAGAAGATGCCCCGCAAAAAGAAAACGGAAGAAAAAGTCGCTCCGCTGAGCGCCGAGAATGTCGTCGGCCTCCGCGCGGAGACAGTAGAGCAGCCCATAACCGAGACGCTCGAGACAAACTATATGCCCTATGCCATGAGCGTTATCGTCTCGCGGGCTATTCCGGAGATAGACGGCTTCAAGCCCTCCCACAGAAAGCTCCTTTACACGATGTACAAAATGGGGCTTCTTAACGGAGCGCGCACGAAGTCGGCAAATATCGTCGGTCAGACCATGCGTCTCAATCCGCACGGCGACGCGGCCATCTACGAGACCATGGTGCGCCTGAGCAAGGGCAACGAAGCGCTGAACGCGCCCTTTGTCGATTCCAAGGGTTCTTTCGGCAAGGCCTATTCCCGCGACATGGCTTACGCCGCATCTCGTTACACGGAGGCCAAGCTGGCGCCGATATGCGCCGAGCTTTTCCGTGATATCGACAAGGATACCGTCGACTTCACCGACAACTACGACGGCAGCATGAAGGAGCCGATGCTCCTTCCGACTTCGTTCCCGAACATCCTCGTTTCGTCCAACCTCGGCATCGCCGTCGGTATGGCGAGCCAGATATGCGGCTTCAACCTTGCCGAGACCTGCGAGGCGGCGATACAGTATATCAAGGATCCGGACTGCGATCTGCTCGAGTACCTCATCGCCCCTGATTTTCCCGGAGGCGGCGAGCTGATATATAACAGGGACGCGCTTGCCGAGCTTTACGCTACGGGCAGGGGAGGCGTCCGCCTTCGCGCAAAGTGGCGCTATATAAAAGAAGCCAACCTCATCGAGGTCTATGAAATACCCTACGGTACGACAGTCGAGGCCATAATCGACAAGTCGGCCGAACTCATAAAGACAGGAAAGGTCCGCGAGATAAGCGACATACGAGACGAGACGGATCTCGGAGGCCTCAAGATAGCCATAGACCTCAAGCGCGGAACGGACCCGGATAAGCTCATGCAGAAGCTGATGAGCATGACGCCGCTCACAGACACGTTTTCCTGCAATTTCAATATCCTGATCGCCGGCACGCCGCGCGTTCTGGGCGTACGCGAGATCCTTGACGAGTGGGTCGCGTGGCGCATCCAGTGCGTGAGACGCCGCGTTTGGTACGATCTTCAGATCAAGTCCAAAAAGCTTCATCTGCTCGAAGGCATGAAGAAGATCCTTCTGGATATAGACAAGGCCATATCCATTATCCGCAATACGGAATCCGAGTCCGAGGTCGTCCCCAATCTTATGATAGGCTTCGGCATCGACGAGGAGCAGGCAGAATACGTCGCGGAGATCAAGCTCCGCAATATCAACAGGGAATACATCCTCAAGAGAACGGACGAGATAGATTCTCTTTCCGAGGAGATCGCCGACCTCAAGGATATAACCAACAGTCAGGCGCGCATCAAGCGCATCATATCCGACGAGCTGAAGGACGTCGCGAAGAAATACGGGACGCCCCGAAAGACGACCATCGTCATGGAGGATGAGCTCACGGAGTATAAGCCTGATGAGCACATTGAGGATTATCCGGTGACGCTTTTCCTCTCGCACCACGGCTATTTCAAGAAGATAACGCCGCTTTCTCTGCGCATGGGCGGCGAGCAGAAATTCAAGGAAGAGGACGAGCTCCGGATCTCCGTTGAGGCCTCCAACCGCAGCGAGCTTCTCGTCTTTACGGACAAGGCGCAGGTCTACAAGGCCCGCGTGAGCGACTTTGAGGACACGAAGGCCTCTTCGCTCGGAACTTATCTGCCGGCGACGCTGAATATGGACGAGGGCGAAAGCGTCGTCTGGATGACCGTACCCGGCGACTATTCCGGCAGTTTGCTTTTCTTCTTTGAAAACGGCAAGGCAGCCCGCGTCCCGCTCGCGGGATATGAGACGAAGACGAACCGCCGCAGGCTGACAGCGGCGTATTCCGACAGATCGCCGCTGGCCGCAATGACGGACTTCAAGAAAGAAAAAGAGATGTGCGTCTTTACAAGCGACGGCCGCGCTCTCATATTCAGCACTTCGCTGCTCTCGCCGAAGACGACGCGCTCGTCTCAGGGCGTTTCCGTCATGTCGCTCAAGGGAAAAGCCAAAGTAACGGACGCCGTCGATGTCGAAAAGTCCGGCATAGTCAATCACAGCAGGTACAGAGTCCGCAAGCTTCCCGCCGCAGGCGCGCTTCTGAAGCCGGAGGACCGCGGCGAGGACCAGCTCACCATAGAGGAGACTTGACCGATGTTTTTGAAAACAAATAACAAAGCCGTCAATACGATCTTCAAATACCTTGTTATTGCCATTGGAACTTTCATCTACGGTCTCGGAGTCAATTTCCTCATGAGGCCGAACGGCATAATTTCCGGCGGAATAACCGGTATCGCGATGGTCATAAATTATGCTTTCCCCGTATTGCCGATAGGCGTCATGATCTTCATTATCAATATCCCCATCTTCATCGTCGGCTTCAAGGTCCTCGGCTGGCGTTTCGTCATCTCCTCGCTCGTAGGAATGCTCGGTCTATCCGTTTTCATCGACCTTATCGAGCTTTTCTCATTCCCGCTGACGGACAATCCGCTTCTCGCCGCCCTCTTTGCGGGCGTGATAACGGGCTTCGGCCTTGGACTCGTGTTCCTGACCGGAGCTTCGACAGGCGGCACGGATATCATAGTCAAGGTCGTGCGCAGACATCATCAGCACATGAACCTCGGTACGCTCGTTTTCATTCTTGACGTCGTCATCATCGTCATTTACGCCGTTACTTTCAGGATGTTCGAAGCGGGAATGTATTCGCTCATCGCCATTTTCGTCGAATCAAAGCTCATCGATATCGTGCTCTACGGCGTCAATTACGGCAAGGTCGTATATATCATCAGCGACAAGGCCGACGAGATCAACCGCCAGATAAACGATATCATGGACAGAGGAGTCACAAAGCTTTACGGCGAAGGAGGCTACTCCGGGGCGAAGAAGACAGTCCTGCTTGTGGCTATCAAACGTCGGCAGATCACAAGGCTCAAGCAGATAATCAAAGAGATCGACCCCAAAGCTTTCGTTATTATGTCGGAGTCCAGAGAAGTTCTCGGAGAGGGTTTCCAAAAGAACGAAGAATGAAGTCTTCAATGACAAAAAGCAATATGCTCCGCCGCTTTGCCGCGGCGGCGGCATGCTGCGCCGTGATGGCTTCTTTCGGAGGCTGCTCGTCGATATTTGAAAGGGAATACGTCTCCGTTAACGATCACGTCGACGAGTATATCGAGCCCGAGCAGATCAGCCAGACAGTTGAAGTAAAAAACTACGCTGCGATGAGAAACGCCGTCCTCGGTATGGTCGAGGGCGGCGTGGACCATTTCATGTTCACAACCGAGAATTATTCAGGCAACGCGAAGGAGGATATATCCCGCGCCTGCCTCGAAGTGACGCGCGAGACGCCGATCGGCGCCTTCGCAGTCGAATACATGACGCACTACTGCACGCAGATACTGACCTATTTTCGCATCGAAGTATTCGTAACGTATAAACACACTCCCGAGGAGATCGCCTCGGTAAAGCGCGTTTCCGGCTTCAGAGAGCTTATCGAGAGTATCATAACCGACGTCGTGGATTATAAAAACAGGGCAGTTTACTCTTTCGTCGGCATCGACGTCAATGAAAGCGTCATAAGAGACGCTATAACCGATGAATACAGAAACTCGCCCGTTATGATCACCGACCTGCCGGCAATCAGCTGTTCCACCTATCCTAACGAGGAATCCGTTCAAAAGATCATTGAGATTAAATATGAATACTCAGAGCCTGCGGGGACGCTTTCGCTCCGCCGTTCGGCCATTTTGTCGAGCGCCGGGGCTCTCCTTTATGATAATCCGGCCGAAGGCTCTCTCCTTGACGTATTCAATGCCCTCAGAAAAAAGTGCAGCTTAGATCCCGCAGGCGGCAGGTCGGCCTATGACGCGGTTGTGCTCGGCGTAGCGAACTCCGAAGGAGTCGCTATGGGTTTCAAGCTGATGTGCGATCTGACCGGCGCTGAATGCTATGTCGTTGACGGTAGGCGAGACGGGGAACCTTATTTCTGGAATATCGTCAAAATAGGCGACGCGTACTATCATTCCGACGTTGCCGAATGTCTTCAGAGCGGTCCTGAGGAATTCTTTATGCTCCGAGACTCGGATATGTGGGGAAGATACCTTTGGGATACGGTCAAATACGTCCCCTGCGAGGGAGAACTGCTTTTTGAAGATGTTTTTGAAAGACTGGACGCTGAGCCGCCTCCCCTTGAAGAAGAACAGCCGTAAGAAGATCAAAGCCGTAGCTTATTATTGAGGTGCACTAATGAAAAAGAGAATCATCGCGCTCCTGCTGGCAGTTATAATGCTCCTTTCGTTCGCATCGTGCGGGCTTCTCGAAAAGCTCATTCCCGCGAAGCCAGATCCGACTGACGAGCCGATACCCACGGCGACCGTGGCCCCTAACGATCCGACCCCTGCGCCCAAGCCGACTAAGGAGCCTGCCAGCCACACTCCGAAGCCGGCCAAAGCGGTCTACGACGACTCTATAATCATCGAGGCCTATTCTGAGGAAGGCTCTTATACGGACCAGTGGGACAACACTTATGATTACAGCTTTCATCTCCCGCAGATCGACCTCGACAGACCCGGCGCGAAGTCGATCAACGAGGAGATCATGGCCGTTGCAGGCAGCGAAATCGAAACAGCTTTAGACTCGCTGAAAAACGATATGGGTGCGGGACTTCTCGACGTATACTGGAAGAGCGCCTGGAACGGCAGCGTCCTCAGCCTGCTCATAGAATGCGACTACGACTGGGCGTTTACCGACTACGCCGTATTCCATTACGACTGCGCCTCCGACGATGTGCTCTACAACCACGACATCCTCCAGATGCTCGGCATGACGGAAGATGAGTTCGTGCAGCGCGCCAGAAGGACGGCCGAGCTCGAATTCGACGGGACGTACAGCTTCTATCTGACCGATTATGCCGGCCAGAACGGCTTCGACACGTCCTTCGCCTCGACCCGCAACTGGACGCTCGACGACTACAACATCGATTCCGGACTTATGGTATTTCCCGCCGAAAAGACCATGGTCATAATCCCCATAGGCTCCATGGCGGGAGCCAGCTATTATCTCCACGAGCTCGAGCTCGCGCCGATGCCCGAGCAGATGACGAGATACGGCTTTTCCAGATTCGTCACCGCCGAGGTGGGGACCGGATACGGCAAGATCGTCATCGAGGACGTTCCGGAATACGAGGACCAGATCTCCTACGTCGAGGATATGTGCGGCGTCAGGAGAGGGGAGGAGTACTACATCTCCGGCCTGTACAGCGAGTATACTGATATTTCGGTGGGCTTCTTCGGGGAATACTATCCTCTGCTGTTCCTCACAACGGTCCGGGGCGAGGTGGAATGCGTCGACATCTTCACCGGCCTCATGGACGACTGTATGTGCGCTTTCCAGCTCCAGGGCATAGGCAACATCAACTACACTTTCTACGACGAGGACGATTACAACGAGCTAGGCTACAACTGCGTGGCGTACGCTGCGGACGGGACGTTCCACGATCTCTCGCTCGCTGTCATGGACGCCAAGCTGGCAAGACACGACTTCTATCCCGACCATCTGTCCTCTTCCTACTACGACGATCTTGAGGACGGCACGCAGAGCGAATTCATCAGATATCTCGACCTGCTCAGCGACAACAACTTCGAGATATCCACCCTCGTCGTCGAGACCGGCGACTACACCACATATCAGGGGTGGTTCGAATTCCTCGGCTGCAACGAGGACGGCGTCGTCTATACGTACTACATCGCCGAAACGGGCGAAGAGGGCGCCATTGCCTGCCGCAGGCTCGACGAGAACTATCTCGTCACGTCCTACGGACGCGGGGAGCACATATTCAGCACCTACGAGTACGGCTCGACGCTGTATGTCCCGACCTATGGCTGATATGTACAGGATCGACATTGCAATAATCGGCAGCGGCCCGGCCGGAGTATCCGCGGCGATCACTGCCAGGGCCCGCAACATGTCCGCAGTGCTCTACGGCTCGCAGCGGCTCAGCGACAAGCTCGAAAAAGCTCACGAGATCCTGAACTATCCGGGTATGCCACGGATAAAGGGCCCGGATCTCGCTCAGGCGCTGCGCCGACATATGCGGGATATGGATATTGAGATAACGCAGGAGCAGGTCACGGCCGTATACGCCATGGGCAGCTACTTCGGCGTTGAGACCGCGTCCGGCATGACGGAAGCCCGGACTGTCATACTGGCTACCGGGGTCTTCAGCGGCAAACCGCTTCCCGGCGAAAATGAATTTCTCGGGCGCGGCGTCAGCACCTGCGCGACCTGTGACGGCAATTTCTACAGGGGAAAGACCATAGCCGTTCTCGGTTTCGGATCGGAAGCTCCCGAGGAAACGAAATACCTCGCTACGCTCGCCGAGAAAGTCTATTACTTCCCGGCGCGCGGCAGGGAACTTGACCCGGTACCGGCGAACGTCGAGCAGATCGGCGGCGCGCCGCTGGCGATAACCGGGGAACTGAAGGCCGGGGCTGTCGAGACCGCCGGCGGAAAGTACCAGGTCGACGGTGTGTTCGTTCTGCGCGACGCCGTCCCCGCGGACAGGCTCGTTCCCGGCCTGGTAATGGACGGGGCGCACGCGGCCGTGGACCTTCAGATGCGCACCAATCTCCCCGGCTGCTTTGCCTGCGGAGATCTCGCGGGCACGCCTTACCAGTACGTCAAGTCCGCCGGACAGGGCAACGTCGCCGCGCTCTCCGCCGCGGCCTATCTGGCCACGCTTTAGTATCTATACGAAAAAACGGCACGCTCACGGCGTGCCGTTTTCCTGTTATTATTAGGTCTTCCGTTTTGTGAGGCGGTTCACCAGAAAGACCACCGCGCCGAAAACAAGGATGAAGATACCGGCAAAGCGGTAACGGAAGACGGTGGAATCCGGAGAAAGCGCGTTTGTCACGTTGGTGAAGAACACCGGGCTCAAAAAACCGCCGGAGCTGGGGGCGATGCTCGAGATTATGACGCTGGTGATTGCGGAGTTGGTGGGGTCGGAGTACACGCTCACGCCGTAAGTGGCCCAGGGATTGAACATGCTGATCGAAGCGCCTGCCACAAACACCGCGAGGATGGTCACCGGCAGGCTGGCCGGAAACAGGCTCAGGAGCATAAAGCCGACGAAAAGCAGAGAGCAGGCCAGGGCCATGATGTCGTCCTTCAGCTTTCTGGAAATCCGGCTGAAAACGATCCCGGAGCAGACGCCGCCCACCATCTGGACGGAGGAACAGACGCCCGCCAATGTAGAGTAATTCTCAAAGTGCTTGGAGAGATGGGTGGACAGGTTCTGCCCCACTACGGGATAGGTCATCATGAACAGCAGGAGTCCGGCAGCGTACAGAAACACGTGTCCGTCGATCCGGGAGTGCTTCTCCCCGCCGCTGACCGCCCTGGGCGTCTTGTAGGACGGGATGTTGACGGCGCAGAGGATGGCCATGATGAGTCCGATGGAAAACACAAGATAGCCGCCGTACCAGAAGAATCCTGCCAGCAGGCCGCCCGCAAAGGACATGGCGATCCCGCCGCCGTTGATGCAGGCGGTCTGGTAGCCCGCGATCTTCTGCCGCTCTTCCGGCGCAAAGAGGTCGAACATGATGCCGAAGGCGTTCGTAACGAACAGGCCCGTGCTGCAACCGATGAGCACGGAGAGACACCAGACGCACCAGAAGCCGGTATGGAACAGCAGGACGAAGATCACCGTTACCACGAAGAAGGACTGTCCCAGAACTACCGCCAGCTTTTTTGTGATAATCGCCCGGTTGATGAGATACATGGCGATGAGCGCAACGGCGATCTGGATCACGTTGACGAAGCTCATTGCGGTCTGCACCGTGGGCAGGGGTACGTTGAAAAACTGCCGGATCTGCTCCGTCGCCGGTGACAGGGCCAGAGAGGGCATGTTGGTGAGCGCCACCAGGAGCAGGGTCCATTTCAGGGCGTTTTTCTTTTTGTCGTTCAGCTGGATATCCAATGGAAATCCTCCTAATGCATACATACTCGCAGCTTGGCACATAATTCGTAGAAATACAGGGAAAATCGGCGTTTTTTGCTTCAAAAAGACAAAAATGCCGGATTTGACTGGTAGACAAATCCGGCATTTTTCATGGCAGCGGGAGAAGGATTCGAACCCTCACAAACAGAGTCAGAGTCTGTCGTGCTACCCTTACACAATCCCGCTAAATGCAAATGCTATTATAGCGGAATCGCGGGTTTTGTCAAGTAGTAAAATCAAATAAAATGAGAAATCTCAGGTGCGCTCCACTATATTGCCCGCGGATTTGTAGATATGACCGGGCATGACGGTGCCGCGTACGCAGGAGAGGGGGTATATGCTGGCGCCGCGCCCGATGACGGAGCCGGGATTGAGAACGCTGTTGCACCCGACCTCGACGTTGTCGCCGAGTATCGCGCCGAACTTCTTGCGTCCCGTCTCGATGTTCTCGCCGCCGTTTTTCACCACGACCAGCGTCTTGTCGCTCTTGACGTTGGACGTGATGCTCCCGGCGCCCATGTGTGCCTTGTATCCCAGCACGGAATCTCCCACGTAGTTGTAGTGGGGGACCTGCACGTTGTCGAACAGGACGACGTTCTTGAGCTCAGTGGAGTTTCCCACGACACAGTTCTTGCCGACGAGAGCGCTGCCTCTTATAAACGCGCACTGGCGCACCTCGGTCCCGTGATCGATGATGCAGGGTCCCTTTATGTACGCGCTGGGGAAGACGGTCGCGTCTTTCGCCACCCAAACCTCGGGGGCGATCTCGTCGTATTCGTCCTTCGGGAGCGTCGGTCCGAGTTTCCTGATGTAGTCGGAGATCAGGTCGAGAGTCTGCCAGGGATATTCGACGCCGTCGAAAAGAGACGCGGCTATAGTTTTGGAAAGGTCAAGAAGACCGGAAACGGTAACGTCCATTATTTTCTCACCTCTATAAGAAGACCTTTTCTGTCCATCGCGGCTATCACGTCGTCCACGTGCTTTTCGCATATCTCTTTCGAGAGCGCCTCGACCATGACGCGGAGCACGGGTTCCGTGCCGCTCTTGCGGAGGAGAATCCTGCCCTCGCCGGCGAGCGCCGCGGTGACGTCGTCGCACGCCGCCTGAACGTCGGGATCCGCCATGGCGGTATCCTTGTCGGTGACCTTCACGTTCTTCAGGACCTGCGGATACAGCGTGACGGGAGCAGCCAGCTCGGAGAGCTTCATCTTCCTGTCCATGACGACCTCCATAATCTTGAGCGCGGTGATAAGGCCGTCTCCGGTGGTGGCGTATTTGGTGAAGATGATGTGTCCGGACTGCTCGCCGCCTATGAGGTGTCCGTTCTCGCGCATGTTCTCGTAGACGTATTTGTCGCCGACGGCCGTCTTCTCGTATCCGATGCCGGCCTTGTCGAGAGCCTTGTAAAGGCCGAAGTTGGACATTATAGTGGTAACGACCGTGTTGGTGGAGAGCTGTCCGCGCTCCTTCATGTGCGTGCCGCAGATGTACATGATGACATCGCCGTCGACGAGGTTTCCGTTTTCATCCACGGCGAGGCAGCGGTCGGCGTCTCCGTCGAACGCGAATCCTACGTCGAGCCCGTTATCCCTGACATATTTCTGCAGTCCCTCGATGTGAGTCGAGCCGCAGCCGAGGTTCACGTTGGTGCCGTTAGGCTCGTTGTTGATAACGTACGTGTCGGCACCGATGGCGTCGAAGACGCTCTTGGCTATCATCCAGGTGCTGCCGTTGGCGCAGTCGAGGCCTATCTTCATGCCGCGCAGGGAATAGGTGGCTATCGTGATGAGGTATCCGATGTACCTGTTGCGGCCTGCGGAATAGTCTATGACGCGTCCTATGTCGTCGCCGATGGCGTACGGGACTTCGGGAACGAGACCGTCCAGATACGCCTCCACGTCGTCTATGACGGCGTCCTCCATCTTCTCGCCGTTGGAGTTTATGAGCTTTATCCCGTTGTCCTGATACGGATTGTGGCTGGCGGATATCATTATGCCGCAGTCGAAATCCTCCGTGCGCGCCACGTAGGAAACGCTCGGGGTGGTGGTGACGTGCAGCAGATACACGTCGGCACCGGACGAGGTAAGGCCGGCGCAAAGGGCGTCCTCGAACATGTAGCTCGAAAGCCGCGTGTCCTTGCCGAGGACTATCCTCGCTTTTCTGTCTTTGCCGTAATATGCTCCGAGGAAGCGGCCCACCTTGAACGCGTGTTCGACGGTAAGGTCCACGTTGGATTCTCCGCGGAATCCGTCTGTGCCGAAATATTTGGACATATGAGTTTCTCCTTTAGCTTATAATAAGACGACTGCATGGCGCCGTCACTGACGGTGCCATGCAGTTACGATTTACAGAAGGGAAGCGGCCTCGAAGTCGAGATAGACCTCCGCGAAGGGATGGAGCTGGAGAACGGAGGCGGGCACCTCGGGCGTCACGTCGCCCTGGATGAACTTTTTGACGATGTCGGCCTTGCCCTTTCCAAGAGCTATCAGGATGATCCTGCGGGCGTTCATGACGGTCTTGATGCCCATCGTGACGGAATGGGTGGGCACCTCGTCGATCGAGTTGAAGAAACGCTTGTTAGCCTGGCGGGTGGAATCAGTGAGTTCGACTATGTGGGTCACGGAACCGAACGGGGTGCCGGGCTCGTTGAAGCCGATGTGGCCGTTGTTGCCGAGGCCGAGGAGCTGGAGCTCTATGCCGCCGGCCGACTCGATATCCTTGTCGTACCGGGCCGCGGTCTCGGGATCGGTGTTGACACCGGAGGGTACGCGGGTCCTGGCGATGTCGATGTCTATCTTCTCGAAGAGGTTCTTGTTCATGAAGTATCGGTAGGACTGGTCGTGCGTGCCGTCGAGGCCGAGATACTCGTCCAGGTTGAACGTTGAGACGTCCCTGAAGGAGATCCTCTTTTCCGCGCAAAGTCTCGCGAGTTCGGCGTAAAGGCCGAGGGGAGTGGAGCCGGTGGCGAAGCCGAGAACGGCGTCGGGTTTTTCAGCCAGCAGTGCCACGTATTCCTGGGCCACCGCTGCGGCGATCTTTTCGGGTGTATCTACGAATATCTTCATAATGCGCCTCCAAAAAAAACTGAAAAAATATTAGCATATTAGTGTGCGGAAATCAAGAAAAAAGCGCTATAAATATTATCAGTCGTGTCAGTATTCAGAAGTATCAGTCGTGCTCGCGCATAAGCAGTTCTATGATGTCGTTGTATAGGAGCTCCGCGCTGAGCCTGAAACGCTTTTTGATGGCCTCCGCCTGGGCGTCGCTGCCTACGAGCAGGTCCATGCGCATGATGTCCCCGAGAGTGTCCGCCATGCCCAGATGCACGGTCACGCTGCCGTCCTCGCGCTTTTCCGAAGTCGTGTCGATCATGGCGTTTCTGCGCATCTCACGCGCTTCGCGGAGCGTCGCCTTTTCAGCCTTGAGCCGGACGGGGTAGGGGATGTCGCTCTCGGTCACCTTGCTGTTGGCGGAGCCCTTCGGGGTGACGGAATACCTCCCGTCTGACAGTATCACGTGACCGGACTCCACGAGCTCGTTGAGCGCTTCCACGTAATCAAAATAACTGATCGCGTCGTCAATGATGACGAGCTCGGTCAGAACGTCGAACGGGACGGGGCGGGGAAGGCGGTTGAGTATGAAAAGGACGAGCATCTTGATGGACAGCTTGTCCCTTATAAAACCCATTCTTTCCATCCTGCAGGCTCCTTTCTCTGTGATTATGTTGACTTATCAATTATAGCGCGATATATTAAAATATGTCAATAGAACGTGACAAAAGGCTTTCTGTTTTTTAGCTTGAAACTGTCCCCCAAGCGGAGGAAGGAAATAATATGAGACTCAAAAGATTCGCAGCGCTCCTGACGGCGGCGGCGATGCTGCTGGCTTTCGCAGCCTGCTCCAATAAGCCGCCCGAGATCACAGCCGAGCCGCCGGCAACCACCGACGCCGGCATCAACGAGATCACCGTCACGCCTACCCCCACGCCCACACCGACTCCCACGCCCACGCCGACTCCCACGCCGGAACCCACTCCGACGCCGTATAACGGCCCCACGGATCCTCTTACCGGTCTCCCCGTGTCCGAGGACATCTCGCAGAAAAGGCCGATAGCGGTCATGATAAACAACCTCAGGCCCGCTCTTCCGCAGTGCGGCGTTTCTGGCGCAGCCATAATCTACGAAACGCTCGCCGAGGGCGGCGTCACCCGAATGCTCGCGGTCTTCTCCGACGTTTCCGGCATAGGTCCGATAGGCAGCGTACGCAGCTCGCGAGACTACTACATCGACCTCGCGCAGGGACTCGACGCGGTGTACGTTCACGCAGGCGGAAGTCCCCAGGCCTACAGCGCCCTGTCTTCCCGCGGCGTGACTCACATAGACGGCGTGAAAGGTTATTACGAGCTCTTCTACAGGGACGAGGAGCGGATGAAGACCGTCGCCTACGAGCACTGCTATTTCACCAGCGGAAAGCTCCTCGGAAAGCTTCCGGATTACAATCTGCGGCTCGAGCATAAGGAAGGCTACGAAAGCCCGCTCGTATTCACCGACGACGGGACGCCCGCCGGCGGAGATGACGCTGCGAAAATAACGGTCAAATTCTCGGACTACAAGACCGGCGTCTTCGAATACGACGCCGATTCCGGTCTGTACATGATATCCCAGTACAACGCTCCCTATACCGACGGCAACACCGGCAGGCAGGTCGGAGTCACCAACGTAGTCGTACTCAGGACAGCCATGGGCATGATAAGCGGGGACGACGCGGGGCGGATATGGGTCAGGATGACCGGCTCCGGAAGCGGATTTTTCGCCTGCGGCGGAAAATACGTGCCCATAACCTGGAGCAAGGATTCTCCCGAGGCTCCTTTCGTGTACACTCTCTCCGACGGTTCGGAGCTGGTCTTCGGACGCGGCACCACATACGTCAACATCATTCCGGACGATAAGGATCCAGTGTTCTCCTGAATCCTCTCATAAAACAAAACAAGGATGCCGCGCAGGTCTGCGCGGCATCCTTAATTCTATCTGCAGGTATCTCAGCTGAGGATCTTGCGGCTCGTCTCGTACATGCCTCTGGCGAATGCGTCGGACATGACCGGGGGAGAATAAGTGCTGAAGCAGGCGACCTTGCCGGGTTTGCAGAACCTCTCGGCATACTTCTTGCCGGCCTCGTACTTCTCATCATCCGTGGCGTCCTCGGGGACGGGATCGGCGACGACGGCTATCACGATCTTGTCGCCGTACTTGTCGTAAAGCTCGTGGGTGTCGTTCATTGCCATCGGGGTCCAGGTGTCCCAGCCGCCGGCGATGTAGTTTTCTATCTGCATCTCGGTGTGTCCGCAGGAATGCAGGTCGGTGAACATGCCCCTGCTCTTGGCGTGGGCCGTGATTTTCTGCCACACGGGTACGAAGAACTCGCGTCCGGCGTCGAAGGAGAAGAACGGCGCCTTCTGGGAACCCCAGTCGTCGTGGTAGTTGAAGCCCTGGATGCCGCCGTCGTAGGTTTCTATGGCGCAGTCCATGATCTTTATGCAGAGATCCGCGAGCGTGTCGAGCATCTCGTGCATGGCGTCCTCCTGCTCCTCGTCGAGAAGGGCCATGGCGGCGTTCTCGAAGCCCATGAAGGAGATGAGCCTCTCGAACGTGAAGCCGTTGAGGAACCAGAATATGTTGGCCTTGCCGTTATTCTTCAGGTAATCGTTGTTCAGGCGCGCGCTCGCGTCCCAGTCCCAGGAGTACGGATCGGGGATCTTGAGCTTTTCCTTCCACTCGTTGACGTCCTCGAAGAGATGGGGGATGCCAGGAGTTTCCATGGCGCCGCCGACGGTCGGAACGTAAGTCCAGTTAACGCCGAACATGTCGTCGTAGGTGGTGTACGGCTCAGGCCATCTCTCGGCCTCGAAGACGAAACCGCGGGCAATGTTGTCGGGTACGACCGACGGGCAGAAAAAGCCCGACTCGACGCCGTAGGGCATCCATACGGCTTTCTTGTCCCTGTAAAGGGATACCAGGGCGTCACGCTCGGGGATGGGGAAGTTGAAGATAGGTCTTCCGGGGCCTCTGTTCATGAAACTCGGAGTCCTTTTGGTGAATTCGAGTTCCTTGGGATCGAAGGGGTAAGACATATTCGTTTCCTCCTAAGATTGGATTCCTTCCTCGCGGCACCGCCGAAAACGGACATTGCCGCCGCGTTCCATAAGTCCATCAGATGCGGATGGTTTTTATATGTCAATATTATACTTGCTGCGCAGACGGATTTCAAGATGCATATTTGCCGGCCCTGCCGGTTTAAAGGCGCTTTCCTGCGCACGGCAAAAGAAAACGGCATGATCCGGAGATCATGCCGTTTTCGTAAACAGGTGAGGGGTAGATTACCAGTCGAGACCGTTGGCCTTGCGGATCTTCTTCGCGAACTCGGAATCGCGGCCATAGTTGATGGACTCGAGTTCCTCGACCATAGCCTTGTCGGTCCTGGGCATACGCGGAAGGACGACGTCCTGCTCCTCGGAGAGGATGGTCTGGACCTTCTTGATGTCGACGGTCTTCGCGGTGGAGCCGTCAGCGATGGCAACACCAGCGGCGACGCCGGCGGCCTGACCGGTCTGGGTGCTCTGCGGGATGAGCTGGAGGCCGCTGATGGCGACGGGGTCGGCGGAGATGTGGCGGCCCGGGCAGATGAGGTTATCAACGCCCTTGTCGCTCGGGATGATGCAGCTGTAGGGGATCTCAACGGGAACGCCCATGCCGCTCGTCCAGGCGATGACGTCGTCGAACGCGGTGTTGCAGGCGCTGTCCAGCGGGGTCATGAACTTCTTGCCGTCGAGGCGGCGGGACAGGCGGACGCCGAGCTGAGGAGCGATATCATACAGATAGGCATCCTTGAAGCACTGCGGAAGGGTCTCCTTGCAGTACTGGAGGATCGGACGGATAGAGTTGCGGACGAGCAGCTCGGAATCACGCATGTCTTCCAGGCTGATGCAGCTCTTGTTGAGAAGCCAGTTGTTGAACCAGACGACTCCGTCGACGCCGGAGGGGAAGAATATGGTCTTGTAGCCGCAGAACTCCCAAAGATCTTCGATCCATGCGCGGAAGGTCTTCTGATCGTCGAGGCGCAGACGGCCGAAGTACTCATAGTTCACGCCGCCGACACGCCAGACCAGAGCGGTCTGATTGTCGCGGTGATCGAGGTCGATGATGCCGGACTCGCCGTGGAAAGCGCAGCACTGGGAATAGATGTCGCCGTCACCGGTGGCGTCGATGACGATCTTGGCCTTGACGACCTGACGGCCGGCCTTGGATTCGAAGATAACGCCGGTGATCTTGCCGTCCTCGACGACGGGCTTGGTGCCCCAGGAATGGAAGAGGATCTTTATGTTCTTCTGCTCCTGTACCATGGCGTCCATCTCGAGCTTGAGCTGGGTGGGCTCAATGTAGAGGGTGCGCAGCGGGGTATGGGGATCCTCACGCTCGTTAACGCAGGCCTCGTACAGTTCGTACTTCTTGCAGATGTACGGATTGTCCTTGCCGACATAGGGATAATCGGGTCCAATGTAGCTGTCGGGAGCGTTCTTCTTAAGACGGGTGAACCACTCCTCGAGGTTGCCGCGGATAAGCGGATAGGTACGCCAGTTAAGGGTGGGGATGAAGAGAACATAGCCCCCGGTGACATCGCCGCCGAAATATCCGTAACGCTCCATCAGGATGACGGAAGCATTCGGGTTCGCTCTGGCCGCCGCGGTAGCAGCGGAATGTCCGGCAGCGCCGCCGCCTACGACGAGTATGTCGCATTCGTCGTAAATGGGAAGCTCGTTTGCCTGTTCGATATAGGTTTTGCTCATGACAGATCTCCTTTATAAAATTTTTTTATTTATTTTAATCTATAAACTGCTAAAAGTCAATAAACCGTTTATATATTTTTGCTTTCCACGGACTAGGCCTTACATTATAGAGTAAAATGAAAAATGAATTTTTCTGTAGTCAATTGAAATAACGGAGGTTTTGTGTTATAGTTACTTTTGTATAAAAATAACCCGTTTGGAAGACAGGTGATATCCGTTGGACGCAGTAAACTATAAATGCCCCGCATGCAGTGCTCCTCTGACGTTCAGAGCCGATACTCAGCTGTTCCAGTGCGATTACTGCGAGAGCGTATATACTCTCCAGGCGCTCGAGGAGATGGGCGCCGGCATAAAC
>JAEEGL010836687.1_pt1 | contig 21637 bp, 17 predicted proteins | sample 9134231 | NCBI WGS metagenome assembly JAEEGL01 (sample SAMN16246548, study PRJNA631951) | gut metagenome | biome: gut microbiome; feature: rumen; material: fiber-attached | host: Bos | place: Iran: Karaj | collected 2018-10
ATATAGAAGTTTAATAGAGTTGTTAAAAACAAAACCATTTGAAGAGATTAAAATATCAGAAATATGTGCTAAAGCACTAATTAATAGATCTACATTTTATGATCACTTCAATGATAAAAATGAACTTCTAGAAGCTATGATGTATGATATGAAAGATGAATTCGAAGTGTTAAAAAAAGGTGATAAAAAACCAACAAATAAAAAAGAATACTATAAAATATTGTTAAAAAACATACTAGATCATATGGAAAAAAAGAAAGATATCTATTCATCTATCGCAAAAATGAATAATAATTCTTTTGCTAAAAACATGATGATAAAATATATAGTAGATAATACAACTAAAGACATGGAAGCTTTATTTGAAGAAAAGATTTCTGAACAAACAAAAAAAATTATTCTATTCTATATAAGCGGATTCGTATATGTCTTATATGAAGAATTAAAAACACCAAATACATTTAATAAAGAAGATATATATAATGCAATGGTTCACCTAATGCCAAACAAAAAAAGTACTTAAAAAGTACTTTTTATTTTTCAATAATTAATGATCTAATAATATCATTTATCATATCATCAGTAAAATAATCAAATTTATAGAAAGTTAAACAATATAACTTATCCTTCTTAACAATACAAGCTTGTTTAAAGGTATCAGTTTCTAACATATAACCTCTATAGTCCCCTTCAATATAAGTAACATTATCTAGACTAGGAAGATTAGTTTCTACAAAGTTAAAGAAATAATTCTCTTTAATCTTAACAATTGGAGTAGTAAATCTAACATTTGCTTTCTTTCTTTCTCTAATAAATTTAATTAAATCAACATCATCATTAATATTATGTTTATCTAAATAATATTCTCTAGATAGATTAGATATATAAAATGGGAAATGATTAAATTCATAATATGAACTAGATTCATCTCTATAATTCTTAATATAATGCAATTGAGAATCAAATACACCCATCATAAATGCAGCAGTAGCATTATTCTCATTATCATACAAAATATAATATTCATAATTAAAATCAGAATCTCCTAACTCAAACCCATCAAAATAATTCTTTACTTTCATTTTATATTTATCAGAATTTGATTCAAAATAGTTAGTTGCTTTTACTTCATCTTTAGTATACTTAGTAACATTTAATACTTTACCCATACCATATTCTTTATTATATACTTCATTATCCATAAATAAATCTTGAGTATAAACTATGAATAATTTAATAACTACATATAAAAATATATAAAAGACAGATACTAGAATTAAAAACTTTGCTCTCGACATCTTATTCATACCATATCACCCCTTATATAAATAACATTATGGTAAATATAGCAACCGCAAATAAGTATACTGAAAATCTCCATAATTTACCTTTCTCAACTATCTTAGTTAACCAATTATATGAAATATATGTTAATAATCCTGCCGCAATCATACCAACAAGATAATAAAGTACTAAAGTAAAACTAGCAGACTGAGCTTTAAATTCAGTTAAACCAGTAATCATAGTACCTATACTAACAGGCAAATATAACATAAATGAATATTTTAAAGCAGTCTTATTATCAAAATCATTTAATAAACATCCAACTAAAGTCATACCACTTCTACTAATTCCAGGAACAATCGCAACAGCTTGATATAAACCAATCATAATGGCATCTTTAAAAGTAATATCTTTATCTTTCTTTTCTCCCTTAGTCCCAAGAGTTAAAAGTAATGCAATACCTGTAACAAAGAATCCAATACCAACTAAGAATATATTTCTAGCTAATAATCCTTCCAACATATCTTTAGCAAAATATCCTATAACCGCAACAGGTATAGTTCCTACTACTAATAACATACAATATCTAAATTCTTCTTTTGATTTAGTACCTTTAGATTTAATGAAATTAAAAAAACCTCTAATTAAATGTACAACTTCTTTTTTAAATATAAAAAGAATAGCTACAAAAGAAGCAAAATTTAAAAATATTTCTAGACTTAAATCATTAAAAATAGAAGTATTAAGTACTGCCTTTAATACATATATATGTCCACTACTAGATATAGGTAAAGGTTCTGTAATACCTTGCAATAAACCTAATATTATATACTTGATTAACTCCATAATCTCACTCCTACTATGTATTATATCATAATTTTAGCATTTTAAAATACTATAATGCTTGTTTTAATTTTTCTATTGCTCTACTTCTATGAGAAACACTATTTTTTTCATCTTCAGTTGCTTCTCCGAATGTCTTATCTAAATCATTAGAATAGAATATACAGTCATAACAAAAATCTTTATTACCCTTTTCTTCTTCTAATATATGACCATATGTTTTACCTACAAATATTTGTGTATTTCCATCTTCATCAATATAAGCAATAGTACAAATAAAGAAAGCAGATTTGTCTTTACCCTTTAAATTATTAATTAGTTTATCTCTATTAGCTTGATTATTATCATGATCTCCTGCATATCTTGCACTATATAGTCCAGGTTCTCCATTTAATGCTTCACAACAAAGACCAGAGTCATCCGCAACAACACCCATTATATTACTATTTTCTTTTAAATAGTCATATATAGTTCTTGCTTTTATTAAAGCATTTTCTTCAAATGTTGTACCAACTTCTTCTATCTCATCATGAAAAGCAATATCTTCTAAAGTTAATATATTTATATTGTTAAGAATCTTTTTAAATTCTTTAACTTTATGTTTATTATTTGATGCTAAAACAATACTCTTCATAATACACCTCTTATTTATTGTATCATAAAAAAATACAAATTTAATTTGTATTTTTTATTTAAATGCTTTTAATAAATTATTTAGTAAACCCTTCTCTTTAATCAAAGAATATAAATCATTATCTTGTTCAATTATACATTTTAAAGCCGAAGATAAAATATCATTAGTTTCTCCAGGAGCTAAATAATATTTACCCTTTGGATATGTATAATCAAAGAAGAATATAGGTATTTGCATCTCATAATCAATAAGAACTCTTTCATCATTATAATCCGCAACAGGTAATTCTGTTTTCAAACCATATAATGATGTAATAAAAAGTGAATGTCTATTAACACATGTATCAGCAAGATTACCAATTATAATATCAATTTTACCTAATTGTTCTTTTAAATGATTAACAGTACTAGATATATCCATATGATAATCAAATATAAATAAATCATAAGGAGTAGTATCAATTAATTGTTGAATATACTGTGGATTATATAAATTATCATCTTTTAACATAAAGCTAATAACTGGATTATTTACTGAGTTAAGACCATTTGCATAGAAATTAACTAAACTCATATTTTCATTATCAGTAAGTATTACACATTTTTTATTATATTTTAATAATATATTAGATAAACTATGATCATATTCAATATTCTCTACAAAAGAAGGAATATTATATTCAGTATGTAACTTTATTAAAGAAAACATTGGTAGAACTGCTTCCTGTTTAAAAGCTTCAGGAGCCATTTGTAATAAACCTCTAATAAAAGTATCATAATTAGCTCTTCTAGTATTAAAGAACATTAATGTATCTCCATTAGATATATAACAATCATTAGTAGCACAAAATCCTTGAACAGTACAAGGTCTAGTATTACTATCTTTTAATATTTGTAATTTATTTTCAGTCTCAGTCCATCTTTCAGTAGAACAAAAGAAGAATGTCTTTTTAATATAATCAAGTTCAGCCTTACCCAAATTATCAGGTAAATATTCTTTTCCCATAATAAATCCTAAAGCCATACGATTACCTAAGTGGAATTTAATATAAGAAATTACACTAATCAATTTATCGTATTCTGCATTAGTTTGTTGTGGAAGAATTAAATGTAGATAAACATGTTGTCCATCTTGAATAGTTAGTCTATTAACTAAGTTATTAACTTGTTCTACTACTTTATCATTATTAGGTTCAACAAAGATATGTAATTTAGATTTAGGATTACTACTAATAGAATTTTGTAAACTTTGAAAAGTTGGATTAGAAACAACATTATCAGTAATAATATCTTTTTGAATAAATTCTAATTCAGATCTATAAGTATCACCTAAAAAGAATCTTTGATAAGCTCCACGATATTCCAAAGAACTAGTAATAGCAGTTTGAAAATATGAAGTTTCTTTTACTCTTGCTAATTTAGGCATAGTCTGATCAATAGAAATACTGTAACTTCCAGGTTTCTCAATTCCCAATCCATTAATTAAAAATAATACACATTTCTTCATATTATCACCTTATTATATTATATCTTATTTTTACTATTTATTGAATAAAAAAAATGTAAAAAATAATTTTTTACATTAATCATCTAATCTAGGAGTTAATATTTCATATCCTTCTTTTGTAACTAAAACAGTATGTTCATAATGAGCAGCAGGACTCTTATCCATTGTCTTAATAGTCCATCCATCATCTAATTGATATATATATCTTTCTCCCCATGTAAGCATTGGTTCAATACAAATAACCATTCCCTCTTTTAATACTGCACCCGTTCCAGGTTTACCATAATTAGGAACTTCTGGCTCTTCATGCATTTCTCTCCCAATTCCATGTCCACATAATTCTCTAACTACTCCTAAATGAAAATCCTCAGCATATCTTTGTACAGCTGCAGATATATCACCAATTCTTGCTCCAGGTTTTACTTGTTTAACACCTTCATATAAAGCTTCTTCAGTACGTTTCATTAAGGTCTTTTTATCTTCATCTACTTCTCCTACTTCATAAGTCCAAGCAGCATCTCCTTGATAACCTTTATATCCAATGACAACATCTATAGTAATAATATCTCCATCTTTTAAGATATCCTCTTCATGTGGTATACCATGAACAACTACATCATTAATACTAGTACAAAGAGTTGCTGGAAAACCTTGATATCCTTTACATGTAGGTAATGCATCATTATCTAAAATAAATTTTTCACATAATCTATCAAGTTCAGCTGTAGAAATACCAGCTTTAATATATGGTTTAATAAACTGATGCATTTTAGATACTAACATACCAGCATGTCTCATTAATTCTATTTCTCTTTCACTTTTAATTGTAATCATCTAATCACCATAAAGATTGTAACACAAAAAGATGACTATTTCTAGTCATCTATTTACTAATTTAAGAAGTAACCATTCTATAAAGTCTAAATGCTGGTGATACACCAATATCATTACTTGCTTGACTGAAAGTATCTAAACCACCATCAGCTTCTACTTTATAAAACACTGGAAGATTAGTAGAAAAAGCTGAACGTAATCCCCAAGAATTAGTATAATTACCTCTCTTTTTACTAGCTTTTGAATAACTGCTTGTAGTAACATTATTATTTTTATAATAATCTAATTGTCTTGTGAAATTATATGACGAATCATAATAATTAATTCCCTCATTTGTTTTTCCATCAGTATCTTCCCAGACTTCATGAGTTGCTAATAAATATAATTTATCAGTTGAAGTATAGTTATCTCTTCCAAATATTGGATTGTACTCATTTCTAGAGGAAATTACTGTAGTATCAATAATTCCATTTTTTAATGCAGTTGGTAAAGCATTATAAATATCACTATTTACATATGTTCTCATACTTGTTGCAGGCCATCCACCATAATTTGTAGAAGTTGCATTCATATAATGCATTGAAATTATATCAGTAAATTCTATTACAAAACCACATGCAGTTTCAGAAATATTTGATTGATTACACTCAGCAGGCCAACTATTATTAGCAACTCTCACAGTATGAGTTCCAAGACTACCCATATCAATTGCTTTTGTATCTCCAACATTATAAATATTCGAACTTCCTCCTTGTACATTTGCAATTATTGTTTCCCATGAATCCTCACTAAATGCAGTAATATGATTTACCTCTATAGCCGAACTAGTTGCCTGTCTATAGACAACAGAAAAGCTAAGACTCAAATCAATTTCACTGGTTGGTAACTGAGAAGCTGTTATATCTTTTTTAAACTCTATTCTCACTTTATATTTTTCACTTTTTCCTGCAGCCAGCAACTGATTTTCAAGTATTTCGGCTCCATCATTATAAGAAACAGAATAAGATAAATAATAAGGTAATGTAGTTATTTCTACCCCATTTATTTTAGAACTTATTGTATCAATCATTCCATCTAATGCACCACTGTTAACTGCATCAACAGTAAATTCATAATAGTCTCCTGGATTTGAGAGTTTTACATTATAACTAACTGTAGTTAAAAAACTATCAATAGTTGCAGCTTGAACTACATTAGAACCACTTACAGATCCATTAGTAACTTCTACATTACTCCAATGAATATTCCAAGATGGATTTGTTATTACTGAAGTTCCTGCAATATTAAGATTACTTTGTAATATTGCATATCCTAAACTTATAGAAATAATTAAAAGTATTAGTACAGAAATCATTATATTTTTACTTTTCATACTACCTACTCTCCTACACTAAAATTATATAATATTTATATTTATTATACAATATAAAAACACTTATTATTTATAAGCGTTTCTATACTATTCCATCAATTAAATAATCTTTAATTGTTGTTCTTCTAATATCTTCATCTGTATTATTTGCTGCATACTTTAAAGCCTCCATATCACCAATTAAATATAATTTCTTTTTAGCTCTAGTAACAGCAGTATATATTAACTTTTGATATAGCATCTTTCTATATCCTTTAACTAAAGGTATAACTACTATATCAAATTCTGATCCTTGAGATTTATGTATACTAATAGCATAAGCTAATCTAAAATTATTAAAGTTACTAGGAGTATATTTAACTATATTAGAATCAAAATCTATTCTTATTTCTTTCTTTGGATTTATATCAATTCTTTCAATTATACCAATATCACCATTATATACATTCTCATCAGGCATATTAGTTAATTGAATTACTTTATCATCTTCTCTTAAAGTAAATTCTCCTACTCTATATTCTTTCTTATCTTTATGTCTAGGATTATCTATTTCTTGTACTTTATTATTAATTTCATCAATACCATTTAACCCTTTATACATAGGAGCAAGTATTTGAAATCTTTTATAAGAAAAATCTTTATAAGTAGTAGCTATTTCACTAATAAAATTAATTACTTCATTATCTAAACATCTAATAAAAGTTAAATCTTCATCAACATTAAATCTATCTTCTATTATATTTTTATTTCTAATATCATATGCTAAATCAATAATATTAGATTCCTTACTTTGTCTATATAATTCTTTTAATTCAATTACTTCTAACTTATTACTTTCAATTAAATCATGAAGTACATCTCCAGGACCCACTGAAGGTAATTGATGATCATCACCTACTATTATCATTTTGCAATTACTAGAAAGTCCCTTTAATAGATTAGCAAATAAATAAGTATCTATCATACTAGCTTCATCAATAATAACAAATTCTACTTTTGATTTATTATATTGATTAACTTGAAATTTATTTGTTTCCTTAGACCATTTTAAAAATCTATGAATCGTACTAGCCGGTAACATTGTAGCTTCACTAATTCTTTTAGCAGCTCTACCAGTAGGCGCAAGTAAAGCCATTTTTTCAATTAATTTCTCATAAGATAACTTATTCATTTGTCTATATAATTCACATATACCTTGCATAATAGTAGTTTTACCTGTTCCTGGACCACCAGTAATAATTAAAAAATCCCTCTTAAAGCTTTTAATAATTGCATTTTTTTGTTCCAAATTATATTTAATATCAAATAACTCTTCAATTTTATCTAAAGTCTCATCCAACTTCTTAGAATTATTTTCTTTATTATTATTTAACATTCTAAATCTTTTAACAATCAAACATTCTGCTTCATACATTTCTTTTATGTAATATCTATCTTCTTTATGAATTATTTTAAGATCAATTTCTAATTCTTTTAAAGAATCAAGTATTTTATCTTCATCTGGAATAATACCTAATACTCTAGGAAGATAAGAAACTAATTCCTCATAAAAGTAATAACAGTGTCCATAACTATTACTAAGTTCATTCATAATGTATAAAATAGCTGCTTTTATACGAATAATATCATCTTTTTGAATACCCTTTCTAAGTGCCACAATATCTACTTTTTTAAAAGTAATATCATTAATATCATCAATTAATGTATAAATATTATTTTCAATTATACTTTTAGTACCCTTTTTATAAGTATTATAGATAAGCATAGAATCCCTTGTCGAAAAACCTTGATCAGATAAATACATAATAACTTCATAACTTTCTTCATATTCTTTAATTGTATTATGAAGTACATCTATATCTTTTTTTGTAATAGTTGGGATTAATATCAAATTATTAGGCTCTTCTAAAATTATTTTTAAAGTATCTTTTCCTAAAGTATCAACTATTCTAGTAGCTTTTTTCTCACCAATTCCTTTAAATAAACCACTAGTTAAAAACTCAATAATAGAATCCTTTTCTTCTGGTTTACATCTTTCATATGATTCTACCGCAAATTGGTATCCATATTTTTCATGTTTAACTAGTTTCCCATAAAACATATATGTATCGGCATTATTTAATTCATGAAAATAACCAGTGAATGTTATAGTTCTACCTACATATTCTTCTAAGTCCTTATCATTAGTTGAAGTAACTCTAAAGATACCCACATGATAACCCATCGCAGTTTCATATATAGATCTAGAATAATTACCTTTAATGTAGGTTGCCATATAATCACACCTTTCAACTATCTTTTATTATAACATATATGTAAAGTATTTGTTTTATTTATACATATTTAGAATAAATATGATACAATTAAATTATATTAGGAGGATTGATTAAATGATCGAAGTATATAAAGGTAAATACTATACTGCGAAAGATGCTACAAATGAGATTGATATCGTAGGAATAACTAAAGAATGTGAAAACTTATCTGAACTTGCTGATGACCTATTCGATATGAATAATAAAACCGCAGAATTAAATGAATTATGTAATGAAAACACACTTAGAGTTTATCAAAATACAATGACTGAATCTATTGAAAAATATGGAATAAAAATTGTAGAAACAGCAGAAGAAACACAAGTATTAGCAGATAGAGTTTTATCAACTGCAACACAACTATATGTCGATAAACAAGAAGCTTACAATAGAGAGGCAATGAAAAAAGAAGATAAAAAACTAAGAAAGATTGCCGAAGAAAAAGCTAAAAAAGCTGCTAAAAAAGGAAAACCTGCTTTAGTAAGTGGTTTTGTAGAAAGTGTTGGACATAGTGCTGCTAGAAAATCTTTTGGCGAAGCAATGGAAGCTCCAAGAAAAGAAGCTTTTAAATCTTTCGGTGCCGCTGTAGATGGAGCTGTTAAATCTGGATTAAAAGATGAAGCCAAAGGTGCAAAATATAAAAGAATATTAACTGGTAATGCCGTAGCAGGTGCAGATGACAATATAGTATATGATGAAGAAAAAATTGATGAAGCACAACAATTAGTTGAAAGAATTAATGATGAATTAGCTGATTTAGATGACAGATTATATGTAACTCTTAGAAAATTAGCAAACACTAATGGATTTGATTTAATAGAAGATAAAAATAGTGAAATAGATATTCGTGTACCAGAAAAAATGATGATGGAAAATAGAAGTGATGTTAGAAACATTGGTAATACACTTACTAATTTAATCTCATTACTTAACATTCTTGATACTGGTACAGATAAAAAAGCAAAAGCAGAAACAGAGGCATCAACTCCAGAACAACATTATATTGCTACAACTGCCCCAACAACAGTTACTACACAACCTACATCAGTTGCTGCAACAGTTGCTCAAACACAACCTGCAACGCAACCTGGAACAATTGCTCCTCCAACAGTAGCTAATACTGTTCAACAAAGAGAAGGAGACGTTACTACTCAAACATCAACATTAACTGGAAACAGTGGATCAATCTCTGGAACATCAACATCTGCTCCAACATCAACAGTTTTACCTGCTTCTCCTATTTCCTTTGATTCATCTATTCCAGATACATCTTCAAACAGTAAAGTATTAGGTGGATATGCAATCCCTGCTGCTGCCGGAATAGCTGCTGGTATTGGTGGTCTTGGAATAGCACATAAAATTAAACGTGATAAAGAAGATGAAGCATTATTTGGTGATGAAGCTCTAGAACAAGAATTTGCTCAAGAATTTAATAATCAAGTTCAAGAAGTACCAGAAGAAAAGAAATTTGATGATGAGCCAATTCGTGATGACAAAGATATTTATAAATTCTTTAAATAAAAAATAAAACAGGATTTAATCCTGTTTTTTTATGCTAAACAATATGGATAAGATACATCACTAATCTTAACTTTAACAAGTTCATTATGATTATAATTACCTTTTATCTTAACTTCTAAATAATCACTAGTATGACCATAACTATATCCATCTTTTACTTCTTCTATTAATACCTCTACTTCTTTATTAATAAACTTTCTCATGTATTCTTCTTCTAATTCATGAGATACCTCTATTAATTTTCTTGCTCTATCCTTTTTAACTTTATTATCAAGCTTACCATCCATTTTAGAAGAAGCAGTACCTTTTCTTTCACTATATGGAAAGACATGAAGTTTAGAAAAACCTATTCTTCTACAAGTATCAATTGTTTTATTAAACAGTTCTTCACTTTCTCCAGGAAATCCTACAATAACATCAGTACTAATCGCAATATCAGGTCTAATAGATCTAATCTCTTTAATTTTATTTTCAAAATAATCTAAATCATATTTACGATTCATTCTTTTTAATATTTCATTACTTCCTGCTTGTATAGGTATATGTAAATGATCCACTAAGATATTAGATTCTTTTAATATATTTAATACTTCATCATTTAATTCAGTAACTTCAATTGAAGAAATTCTAAGTCTCTCTAATCCCTTTATTTTAACTAATTTATTTAATAAATCAGCAAAAGAAGAATCTAAATCAACTCCATAACTACCAGTATGTATCCCAGTAAGAACAATTTCTTTATAACCATTTTTTACTAAAGCTTTTACTTCATCTATTACTTTATTTTCATCCTTACTTCTACATTTACCCCTAACATAAGGAATAATACAATAAGAGCAAAAGTTATCACAACCATCTTGTATTTTAACAAAAGCTCTTGTTCTTCCAGGAAAGTCTTCTATGTACATATCTTCAAATTCATCTAAACGATCTTTATATTCTCTTTTAATTAATTCTTTATTCTTAAAATATTCATCTAATAACTCTATTATTTTAGCTTTATCTTTATTACCAATAATAATATCTATTCCCTCTTCATTATAATCAGGATTAGCCGCTATAAAACATCCCATTACTACTATACAAGCATCTTTATTTCTTTTAATAGCTTGTCTAATTATTTTTCTTGATTTACTATCACTATTATTAGTAACAGTACAAGTATTAATAATATAGATATCACATATATCATCAAAGTCTTTAATAATATAATTATTTTTAACTAATTCATTAATAATATATTCAGATTCATAAGTATTAACCTTACAACCTAAAGTATATACTCCTACACTTTTCATAGTATCCCTCTTTTTTCTTTACATATTATAACATATATCTTTATATTTATAAATAAAAAAACTCGATAAATCGAGTTTATTCTTTTCCTTCTAATTCATTTAATGAAACATAGAATTCATTATTATTCTTTCTAATAGCAGCATCTAATTTTTCAAAGTTAGCTGTATTTTCTAGAGCTAAAGCATTATCTCTAGCAGGATCTCTTTCTATACCAAATATTGGTGAAATAATTGGACTAGAAACAAATCTCTTTTTCTCCTCTTTAACAACTGGATTAACAGTTTCAGGAGTAATAGTATTCATATCATCAATATGCATTACCTCAACTGTCTCAAATGCTTCATTAATACCAGCCTGTAATTCCTCTTCAGGAACAACATTAGCAATAATAAATGGTTCATCATAATGAGCAGCTTGTCTTTGTACTTGTATTTCTAAATCTTGAATACTAATTGGTTCATTACCCTCATCTTCATATTGAGTTAACTCATTAGCTTCATAAGTTTCTCTACTGTGAGATAACAATTCATCCATACTGATAATTGCTCTTTGTTCTTGCTCTAACTCATATTGATTAATTGGTTCTGGAGCAATCCCAACTGGTGCTTCTTCTATAGTACCTTCAACAACAATTTCTTCAGGTTCAGAATGTATTTCCATTTCTTCTCTTTCCAATTGTTCTTGAATTCTTTGTAATTCCAATTTAGCAGTTGCTTCATCAGGTTCTATTGAAGTATAAACTAACTCTTCTTCAATTACAGGAGCTTCTTCAATAACAGGTAGTTGATATTCATTCTCAGCAACTTCAACAGGCCCAATAACCATTGGTTCTCCACCTATCATAGCATCAATTGGAGTTTCATCTTTACTCATAATAGTATCGAGAATAGCATCATCATACATCGCAAGTTCCTCTTCAGGAACAACAGCTCTAATCTCTTCTACTAATTTATTTAATTCTTTAGTATTATGTTTCTTTCTCAATCTGTCATTATTTTTTTCTACAAGATAAACAATAATAGATATAAGGCATGCAACAGCAGCTATAATATAAACAATTATTATTTCTTCAGAAGTTAAAAAATTCATTAAATCGTTCATTTACGTCACCTCTATCATTATCATTTTATCATATATATCTAATTCATGACTGATTAATTAATTATTATTTTTTCTCTTTTACAACATTTTACCATCCAAGTAAAATCTTCACATCTTCTAAATATAACTATAACATAATTTAAAAAACTTTTATAGGTTTTTTTAATATTTTTTATAAAAAATTCTTATATTATTTTAGTTGTATATATATAGTTCATGTTGCGAACGAGTACAGGCAACATATAGTAGATTTTTTTCATTTTTACGATAGGAATTATCTCTATCATTATAAATAATTACACTATCAAATTCTAATCCCTTCGCAGCATAAGCAGGTATCATAATTAAATCTTTTTTAAACCTTTTAGAGTCAGCATTAACTAAAGAAATATTAATATAATCTTTTATAAGATCATATAGTTTCTCTGCCTCTTTATCATCTTTAGTAATAATAGCTAAAGACTTATATTCACTCTTCAATGTATTAATATCCTTTATTAATTGTTCTTTTAAATCCTTAACACCTTTTCTTATCACAACAGGTTTATTATTATCTTTTCTAATCGCATTAACATGCTTTAAATTAAGTATTTTATTTGTGTATTCAATTATTTCTGGAGAAGATCTATAAGTCTTTAATAATTCAATATATCTAGTATCTCCTCTAAATAAATCTTTTAAATCTTCTAAAGACTTATAACTATAATATGGATTAATATTTTGATTAATATCTCCAAGTATCGTAAAATCTGCTTTCTTAAATATATTATTAATAATTATATATTGAAGTCTATTATAATCTTGTGCTTCATCTATAATTACTTGTTTGATATTAGCTTCATATAAGAATCCTTCTAAAGATCCCTTTATATATGCGAAAATTAAAGCATCTTCATAATGCAGTAGATCAGTATCTATAAATCTCTTTATATCTTTTTCTTCTACTTTAAACCTACAAAATTCACTCTTATAAAACTCTTCAATTATTTTTTTATAATCCTTTTTAAAATTAGCATTATCATAAAGTAATTTTATAAATGTTCTTTTCTTTTTCATAGAACCTTTATAATAATTAGAACTTAGTTTTTCACCCATCTCCTCTATTCTTTCAAATAAAGGTAATTTAGAATATCTATCTCGTAACATCTCATTGATATCTTCTTTTAAAATAATATTTTTTTCTCCCTCTTTAAAACCACTAATAAACATACAATTATCTAAGTAGTTCTCAATAAAGGCATCTATATCATCAATAATTTTATCACTCTGTTTATATTCTACTAATTCAGGATTAGTCTCTTTATAAGAATAATATCTTTCTACAAAATCAGAAAAACTATCTATATTTTTATATTCATCAATAAAACTATATAAGTAATCTGCAAAAGTAGTTTGTAATGTATTATCTTCTCCTAGTGATGGTAAAACATCAGAAATGTATTCAGTAAAAATATTATTAGGAGAAAATACTAAGACATTATTACTATTTAGATTTTTTAATCGATATAATAAGAAAGCAATTCTATGAAGAGCAACAGTAGTCTTACCAGATCCAGCAATTCCTTGAACAATTAAATTATGATCTTCTAAATTTCTAATAACTTTATTTTGTTCTTGCTGAATAGTATTAACAACATTCTTCATTTTTTCACTAGACTCAGTCGCCAGAACTTCTTGAAGTATTTCATCATCTATATTTAAAGAATTATCAAAAACTCCTAATAATTTACCTTTCTCTATTTTATATTGTCTCTTTCTTTTTAACTCACCAAAGTATTCTCCTCCAGGTGCTTTATAAGAAGCAGGACCCACTTCATAATCATAAAACAAACTACAAATAGGACTTCTCCAGTCATATAAAATATTATTAGTATCTTTATCTTTTAAATAAGTTAAAGACATATAAATATTAAATATTTCACCACTATTATCTTTAAAAACAATACTAGCAAAATAAGGTTTATCTTTAATTTTACATAACCTCTTAAAATATTGTTGTTTCTTGTAAGCTTTATCAGCTTCTAGAGCAGTAGCATACATTACTTGTTGTTCTTCACCAGCATCAAAACTATTGGCATTTTCCCACATCATCTTTTTAAATTCAACAAGGTTATCTTCACTTTGTATAACATCTTCTCCAAGAGTAGATAATGTGTCTCCTAAAAGTTTATTAATTTTTCTTAATATCTTTTTCTCTTTCTGTACTTCTTCTTCTGTAATTGCCATAACCCATCACCTCTCTAGTCCTTTTCCATCATAACATATTTTATGAACTATAATACCAAATTTGATATAAATTGACAGTAAAAAAGACTACATATTTGTAGTCTATTTATTTAGTTTTTCTATTAAACCAATATATTCATCTTGAAGCTCTTTTAATCTTTCTTCACTACTTGCTTCAAATCTCGCTGTAATATTAGGACCAGTATTACTTGCTCTAACTAATGCCCAACCATCATCATATAAAACTTTAATACCATCAATATCTATAAATTTAAGCCCTTTATTTCTTACATATTCTCCTATTTCATCAATAATTTCAAATTTAACATTATCAGGAGAAGCAAACTTTAATTCTTCAGTAGAATAATACTCATTAACACCTTCAAGTAATCCTTCTACATTCTTATCAGTATTAGACATTATTTCAAGCAATCTTAAACCAGCATATAAACCACTGTCGAATCCAGGCCATCTATCTCTAAAGTAAACATGTCCAGATAACTCACCACCAAAAGGCAAATCATCTTCTCTAACTTTAGCTTTAGTATAAGAGTTACCTGTACGATAAGTAAAAGGAACTCCACCCAATTTTTCAACTTCATCACTAAAGCTCTTAGAACATTTAACATCACATAAGAATGTTTTCTTTTCTACTTTATTAATTATATCTCTAACAATAATAATCATATATTTGTCTGTAGGGATAAATTTAGCATTTTCAGAAACAATTCCTAAACGATCACCATCACCATCAAAACCAATACCAACATCAGCGTGAGTTTCTAAAACTTTATTCTTTAATTGATCAAGATTAGCCTCAACACATGGATCCGGATGGTGATTAGGAAAATTACCATCTGACTCTTCATTAATAAATTCTAAATCTATTGGGAATAATTCATATATTTTTCTAGCTATAATACCAGTAGTACCATTTCCTGGATCAATAACAGCTTTAACTCTTCTATCTCCAAAATGAAGATTCTCTTTATAAAGATTAATATAATCATCAGTAATATCATAATTTTCAACAGAACCATTTCCAGATTCAAAATTACCCTCTTGAATTTCTTTTAAGAAATCTTGAATCTCTTGTCCTTTACAGTTACCAGCTTCATCAAAAGCAAATTTAAATCCATTATCATCTTTTGGATTATGAGAAGCAGTAACCATTACTCCACTATATACTTGTAATTTAATACAAGCATAATAGTACATTGGAGTAGTACATAAATCTAAATAAATAACATCAATACCAGTTTCAGTAATACCTTTAAGTAAAGCATTAGTTAAAACCTCTCTACTCAATCTATTATCATGACCAACAACACATTTAGTTTTACCCATTCTCTTAATATGAGTACCAAATCCTAATCCAATAGTATATGCAGTATCTTCATCTATCTCACTAGGATAAATTCCTCTAATATCATATCCCCTAAATATATTTGTATTAATATCTTTTTTATATTCCATATTATTCCTCCTCTATTTATTTTATCATAATAACCCATAAAAAAAAAGAAGAGATAATTATTCTTCCTCTTCTCCTTCATCATCAAAGATAATTGCTTTCATTCTAACTATCTTTTTATTTTTTTTACAATATCTATAAATTGTTTTATTATCTTGAGTTTTATAGAACCAACATCCTCTTACTTTTTCTCCATCATATTCAGCATGAATATCATGTTCTTTAATTATTCTAAGGGCATCCATCTCATTTTCAAACTCATAATCCTTTTGTAACCATTTTTCTTCTTTTATTTCTACATAATTTTTCTTATTATTATTTGATTTATTAATTTGAGTAAAACCAATAACTCCACCAATAATAACAATTAATACAACACAAATAATAACAATAATAATATTTTTATCAATTTTCTTCATATTATCCTCCTAATCGACTAATGAAACATCCGCAGGTGATCCAGGTGCCACAACATTAATATATAAATAAGGACTTCTCGTACCATCTTCAAATCTAGCATATAAAAGAACAGTTACATTTTTTCTCTCATCACCAATATTTCTATAATTAGCACATTCTTGCCATTTGCCTTCACAATAGATTTCAGCAGTTGTGTTATCTACAAATTGAGTATAAACAATAAAATTTTGTTCATTATACTTATCACCATGATAGTATAAATTTCTACTAAATGATAATTTTTGGTATTCAGGATATCTTTGAGCTACACAAGTTGTAGGTACTCCAGCATCCCAATTCCGATTATTACACCAATAATCTCCATTACTTACATTTGGCCATGGAGGTTCAACTTCTACACATTCTTTTGCTTCTCCTGGACAAGGTGCCAATTTAACAGTATCAACATTTTCACCACAAAACATATCTTGTTCAAGGGCTGAATAATAAGTACATTTTGCTTTTACTAATTGATTCTCTATTGGATTACCACAAGCACCATTACAGATTGGCTTATCAAAATTACCTATATTATCGTTATTTATTGGATTAAAATACTCACAATCACTATAAACATAGTCACAACAAGAATATGTATTACAAGGCTCTTCCTCAGTAATGTCTTCAGAACAAGTAACCTTATTACTATTATAATAATCCTTCAAGTAATAAGTATTAGTTTGAACTCCTCCTCCACATCTCTTAGAACAAGAACCATAACTTCTATAATATTTAGTTGTTGAACTACACATTTTATATATTTTAACAGATACAGGAGTTGCACTAGTCTTACCAGATAAATCCCTCAAATGAATATATACGGTTTGAGTACTGCCATCATAATCTCTACCTTTAAATGTGTAAGAATCAGATGTATAACCATGATCGTAATAGTCATTACTCCACCAATTACTACATTCAGTTGCTGATTCAGATAAACAATACATAATTTCCTGAGACTCCGTATCATCATCTTCAGCAATCCACTCAAGATTAACATAAGGACCACTATTATACTTGTAAGGGCAAGAATAAACATAAGTAACTTTAGCAACAGGAGGTCCACTATTTTCATGTAATCTACTACAAGCAGTAGTATTCATATAATTCAAAGTATTCTCTTCTGGATATGTATAAAATATATCTCCTGAAGCATTAGTTAATTGTGCATTATTATCTTTCTTATAACCACAACCTAAAAATACATCGTAACTATATTTTCCTTTTTTTCTAACAACTCTAACAAAAGTACTCTCACTATTACATGTAACACCATTTACATTAAAATCTTTAATTAATAAATGATCATACAAATCACTATATGTAATATAAGTACATTGTCCCATTCTTCTTTGTTCATCAGTTAAATCATCCTCATAATAAAAGATATCTTCTTCATAAGAATCAACATATAATTTCGCAGCCTCTACTAATGCCTCACCATATTTATTATATTTATTAATCTCATTGTTTTCTTGAATTCTCGTTATTACAGGCCATGACATACCCATAATAACACCCATTATTACAATAACAACCAATAATTCTACTAAAGTAAAACCTTTATTATTCATTGTTATCACCTCTTTTTTTCTCTTCTAACATTTTCTTAATTTCTTTAATATTTTTATCTCTTTTTTCAAGAAGAGGAAATGCTTTTAAAAGACGTGTATAGTAATAAGAGTTTTCCTGTAAAGAATCTTTGATTCTCTTTTTAATCTCTCTAGTCGCATCTTTAGTATTTATTAATACAACATCTTTACTTAACTTCCCTATCTTATTAGTAGAAAGAATAGTATCAAATATTATTATCATAAACAATACTATACTTAAAGTAATTATAACATGATTTGGAACTAATGAAATCAAATAAAACAAATATTTATTAAAAATACAAATAAGTAGTACACTACCTATTCCAAACATAACCATTGTTTCTAGACAAATTCTACCATTAATATTAAACTTTTTATTTGAATAATCCCACCAACGTAGATTAAAAGCTTTCTCTAAAATAAAACTAGTAAAGTATTCAAGCACTCCACAAACTGCCATACCCATAACAAATAAAACTATTGGTTCATTATAGTACTTAGTTAAAAATAGAGTAACAAACAAAGCTCCAAATCCAAATATTGGAAGATATGGTCCTAATAAATAACCTCTATTATATACTATCTTTTTTTTAGAAATAAATATTCCTAATATTTCTAGTATGTATCCAAATATCGAATAAATATAAAAAACTAAAAAACAATGTGATATACCATACATACTACCACCTATTATTAATTATATAAAAATAATACTTATTTGCAAAGAAAAATAGGAATTTCTTCCTATTTAACCAACAATATTTTTTAATACTCCAAAAGATAACAGCATCATAATAATACTTGCGATAAAGATACCTATCATTGCCGCTATGAAAGATTTCTTTCTATCCATCTCTAAAACTGATGCGATTAAACAACCAGTCCATGCCCCTGTTCCAGGAAGTGGAATACCTACAAATAATACTAATCCCCAGAAACCATATTTTTCTATTTGACCTTTATGTTTATCAACTTTCTTATCCAACCATTTCGCAACTTTAGAAAGTCTTTTACCCTTTCTCATCCAATCAAGTATTCTGTTAATAAACCATAAGATAAATGGTACAGGAATAATATTACCAATAATAGATATAATATAACTTTCTACTGGTTTTAAACCTAATAAGGCTGCCGCTATTAAACCTCCCCTTAATTCTAGAATAGGCATTAATGATATTATGAATACCATTAATTGTTTACCAAAAGGAAGATCTCCTAAACCACCTAATAATTCTAATAATGTTTCAACTAATGTTTCTACCATTTTTTCTCCTAACTCTCAATAATTTGCATAATAATAGGAACAACGTGTTTTTTACGAGAAACACATCCCTCTATAAATTCACCTTCATGCATATCTTTATCATATGCTAAATCCATAATATTTTTAGCTTTTCTATTATAAATAACATAACTACCATTCTTAATAATATCAGTTACATATAAAGCCACTAATGTATAATTATTACCTTCAGCTACTTTATCTAAAACATCAACATAAGAATCTAATTCTTTTTCAATTTCATCAAAATTCATAGTAAAGAATTGTCCTATACCCATTGTCTTTTCATTAACAGTAAATAACTTATAATCATTATATAATACATCTTCTTTTTGAAGTCCCTCTAAAGATGTACCTGATTTTAATAATTCCATACCATAATCATAATAATTAACTCCAGCTATAGAAGATAACTCCTCTACTGCCGCAATATCCTTCTTTGTACATGTAGGACTCTTTAATATTAAAGTATCAGAAAGTATACCAGATAACATTAATCCAGCCATATCTTTTGGTATATCAGTTTTACTTTCTTTATATAAAGTATAAATAATTGTACTAGTAGATCCAACAACCATATTACGATAATTAATTGGATTATTTGTTGTTAAGCTACCTAAAGCATGATGATCAAATACTTCTAATACTTCTGCTTCTTCTAAGCCATCAACACTTTGTAGTTTTTCATTATGATCAACTAAAACTACTTTCTTAGGAGTCTTATCAGATAAATCAGTTATCTTTAATAATCCTAAACATTTATTATTTTTATCTACTACAGGATAATTAGTATGTTTTGCTTTATTATTAATATCAATAATATCTGATACATAATCAAGTTCATGAAAAGTAGTAGGATTATTTAATTTAACCATTGTTTTAATATAATTTGATAAAGCAATTAATTTAGATACACGATATGTATCATATGGAGTCCTAATTACATTAACTCCATTTTCTCTTGCTAAATTAATATGTTCTTCTTTAATATAAGAATCACCAGATAAAATAATACATTTAACTGAAGAAGTAACAGCATACTCAATAACACTATGTCTATCTCCAACAATAAGTATATTATTCTTTTCTAATTTAACATTACTTAAAAAAGTAGTACTTCTATAAGCTGCCACTATTAATTTACCAATAATATCATCACTACATCTAACTATTTCTTCACCTTTTAATACATTTAAAATATTATCATATGAGGTATATAAATCTTCTACATTTTCATTTACTAAATTGTGAGACAAATCTTTTAAAGTAACTAAACCAGAAAAATCCCCATTACTTTTAGAAACAGGAATACCAGTTAATTCTTCTCTAATCATTTCTTGATATGCATCATAAATACTCTTAGTATCTTCTATATAGAAACCTTTATGATAATTAATATCTTTTAACTGTAGTTTAACATCATTCAAATATCTAGGTTCTTTAACACCAAAATATTTTAATGCATAACTAGTTTCTTTATTAATATTACCTAAAACTCTTGCCTCAGTATTATCCCCTAATTGATTCTTTAAATAAGAAAGCGCTATAGCTGAAACTACAGAGTCAGTATCAGGTTTTTTATGTCCAAATATATAAGTTCTTTTCATCTTAATTCTCACTTTCTTAAGAAATTATACCACACTTTATAAAAATAAAAAAGAGCCTAAGCTCTATCTTAATCTTATTATTGAAAGTATAAATACTGCTAAAACATTAGCAAAAGATTGAACATCTTTTTTAGTAGAATAACATCTTTCATATACAGATACTACATCATCAACAATATCTACAACCCAACTTTCTAAAAATCTAGGAGGAGTAAATGTAATAGGAAACATATGTCTAGCAATTATATGTTCTGCCATTGGAAGAATAGTAAAATATTTTATGGC
>JAEEGL011488370.1_pt1 | contig 21637 bp, 13 predicted proteins | sample 9134231 | NCBI WGS metagenome assembly JAEEGL01 (sample SAMN16246548, study PRJNA631951) | gut metagenome | biome: gut microbiome; feature: rumen; material: fiber-attached | host: Bos | place: Iran: Karaj | collected 2018-10
AACCTGCCTAAAACACAGGAAAGCGCCATCGAACAATATCTGGAAGTGAGTGGTTTCCCCACCTACCGACTTGTAGATACCACAGGGCGACTCGTCCCCGGGGGTGCTCCCTGGCCCTCTAATCCGAGTGCAGTATTCGCCGCCATTGAACAACTACTGAATAAATGATAGAACAATATGAACTACGACGAAATGAAACTCAAATAACAATTCGTGACCCTTTCACTTTATGTCTAACTTTCAAAAAACAGTAAGGATTATGGAGAACCCAACATTACCTACCAACTAGCTGGCAGCGCTGAGCAACGCCCGCTCGGCATCCCAATGGGTGACGCTTGCTCAGCAAGAACCACGACGGCACGAAACTGCAGATTGACGATGCCGTCGAAATTAGTTCAAAGACCTATAGACACCTAAGCCCCGCCGCGTCGTGAAGACGAGACGGGGCTTTTCCACAGAACATTGAGATAATTCTTATTGAATCCAATGAAAATACACATAAAAGGCAATCTCCAACACAATCGTAATGATTGACAGAAGGGATAATAAGCCTACAGCGTAAAACAGTTTCGTAGAAATCCATACGCCCTCGTTATTCTTCACAATGTCCGTTAGTCTTTGGCTCTGTTTTAGCCATAGTACTTCCTGCTGTTTGTATTGGTCGGCACTCAATTGTTTGAGTTCTTGCGCAAGATTGACCACAGCATCCTCGGCATCTTTCTCCTGTATTTCCTCCTGAACATCGCCCCACATTTCATCGAAATCGGGCATATCTAACAGAACAGCCAACATCCTATTATTCAGTAATTTGCGGTGAAGGTTCGTAAGACAGTTGCGGTACAAAGTCGGCAAGAGACAAGTGATGCGAATTATAATAGTTAATGGCAAAAAAGAGGTTGGTTTAGCCTAAATTCTCGTGAGAATTGAAGAGAGAAACGGCGTTTCGCTATAGTTAGAGCCTTAGATAGGCTCAAATTCTCGAGAGAATTCGGCAGCAAACAGCATGTTTACGACCGCAAAATGCCATAGTTTCATCATGAAAACATGTGCTTTAGGGATGCTTACCAGCATAGAACGCTCTGTCCGCTCGGCCCTTGGGACGCTTCGCTCGTCGAAGAACCTTCTGACAACCTCCTGTCAACCTCTGTCAACCTCAAACAGGTTGCAAACCCCTGTGTACATCGATGTTTTGACAACCTGACAACCTTTTGCAGAAAATTTTTTGTATAGAACACAGGAAAATGTCTCTCAAGAGAGACTCCGACTCTCTCAAGAGAGACTTTTTGTACCACAACTTTTCTGACTTTTCTTTTGTATTCTGCTCTTTTTTTCGTAATTTTGCATCCTGTTATGAGATTCCTGAAGCATTTAACGATGATAATGGCATTGCTGATAGCATTTGTGGCTGTTGGCGATGCATACGCGCAGCAGCGTAAGAGTAAGGCGAAAGCCAAGGCACGTACACATCATGTGGTGAAGAAGAAGACGGCTCGCCGTGTGGTCAAGAAGAGTCGCCGACGGGTGAAAAGAGTGCGTGCACCCAAGCCCACCATTCATGAGAATCCCTTCATTACTTGTGAGGATACCTGCAAGCATGTGCACGGTATTGACCTGAGCCACTATCAGGGTGAGGTGTTCTGGGATGCCATTGGCGAGCATACCCGCATGAGCTACGTCTATCTGAAGGCTACGGAGGGTGGCGATCGCATCGATGACCGTTATGAGCGTAACATCCAGATGGCCCATCGTCATGGGCTCAAGGTGGGCTCCTACCATTTTTTCCGTCCGAAGATAGAGCTGCACCTGCAGTTGCAGAACTTCAGAACCCAGTGCCTGCCAGGCGAGCAGGATCTGGTGCCGATGCTCGATGTGGAATCTACGGGCGGACTGAGTGAGCAGGCTTTTTGTGATTCGCTCATCTCCTTCCTTTCGCTCATGGAGCAGACCTATCACCAGAAACCGCTGGTCTATACGGGTCGCAACTTCTATAATAAGTATCTGCAGGGCAAACTCGACGACTATCAGCTCATGATAGCTATGTACACAGATGAGGAGCCTATCTTGGCCGATGGCCGTGACATCTGTCTCTGGCAGTATTCTGCCCGTGGCCGCATCACTGGCGTCTCGGGTCATGTCGATAAGAGCCGTTTCATGGGTAACCACACCCTCAGCGACATCCTCTTCCGACATTAGCTGCCACTTCCATTCATGTCGTCGTGGTAAGAATGTCATAAAAATACCTAATAATGATGATTGCATGTTTCTGAAATAATGCGTACCTTTGCATCCGAAGAAATCACTAAAAAGAAAGTATGCTTATGAAAAGAATTCTATCTCTCATGTCGGTGCTGATGCTGGCCGTGATGGGCGTAATGGCTCAGACCGCAGTTTTCGATTTTCAGAACAATACGATGAACCTGACCGTGGGCGAGGGTGCATCGTTTGCTGATGGTGCTTTGTCGGCTCCCGTCACGCTGGAGGGTATCACCCTGACCAGTGTGCAGGGCGAGGCTGTCTATCCTGCCATCATGATGAAGGACAACAATGGTGTCATTAGCCTGAATGTCTATAAGAATGGTGCCATCAAGTTTTCGGCCCCTGAGGGTAAGGCGCTGGTCAAGGTCGCTGCCACGATGAAAAGCAAGACCTTTGCCTTGACGCCCAGTAGTGGCAGCATCACCGATGACGTTTGGACGGGTAATGCTACTGAGGTCACCTTTGCCGCTGCTTCGCTCTACTCCTTCCTGAAGTTGGAGGCTACCATAGCCGATGAGAACGGCGAGACGGTGAAGCCCGTCGTGGTGAGCTATGACGTGGAGGTGGCCGATATTGCTGCCTTTAATGCTGCCGAAGACGGTAAGACGGTGAAGCTCGCACTCAACAACGCCCGTGTTAATGCCTATTGGGACATGCAGGGTGCTTACTATGTGGAGGATGCTACGGGCGCTACCGTGGTCAAGGGCATTGAACTCAAGGCTGGTCAGCAGTTGAACGGCTATCTGATTGGTGTGAAGAGCACCAACAACCAGATAGACTATATGAACGATCCTGCTGTGGCTGTGGAATATGCGCTGACGGCTAACGATGCATCGGATTTCGAAGCTACCGACACTCAGTTGAAGGGCACGGAGATGACCATTGCTGCTGCTTGCTCGCAGGCTGCCTATGGCCGACTGGTCACCCTGAAAAACGTGACCATCACTGGCGGTGGACAGAACAAGACGCTCACCGATGGCGAGAACAACACGATGAAGGCCCGCGACTATCTGGGTGTGTTGCCTGACGGCTTCACTTGGCCCGAACAGGCCGCTTCCATTACGGGCGTGGTCATCTATTATATGACAGGCTGGTTCATCCTACCCATCTCAGCTGAGTCTATCGTCGAGGCTGGTGCAACACCTGCTGTTGCCACCTTCGATTTCACTCAGGAGAGCTTCCGTGGCTATATGGGCACAACGCTTACCGATGTGCAGAGCTATATCATCAACGAGACCTATACTGTCGAGGGTGTGAAGCTGCAGCTCGTCGGTGGTTCGGCTCCTTCGCGCATCTATGCCGACAAGAACCGTGGCAACTGTCTCACCATGTACAAGGAATACGCTACGATGACCTTCCGCGCTCCCGAGGGCAAGACCATCACCAAGATTGAGTTCACCGCAGCTGGCAGCAGCACCATCGACTTTACTGCATCGAGCGGTAGCATTGACGGAATGACGTGGACGGGCAATGCCGATGGCGTGCGCTTCCTGAATAATGCTACGCCTTATCTGGCCAATGCCATCGTGACATTGGAGGACAAGAACGGGGAGACCGTTGCCCTGCAGGCAATCGAGTATGTGGAGTGTGCTAACATCGCCGCTTTCAATGCGCTGGAGAATGGCACTTATGCCAAGGTGCTGCTGAACAATGTCGAGGTGATTGGTATCTCAGCCGACGGCTCCAGCACCGCATGGGCGCAGGATGCTACGGGTGGCTGCTGGATTCAGTACACCTCGCTGATTGCCGGCATGAAGGAGATGACCAAGGGTAACGGCTTCGTCTATGCGGTGAAGCGTATGGCCTCGGCCAATCCGCAGATGAAGGAAACAGAAGACACACCGAAGAGTGAGATCAACGGTGAAAAGATTGACGCATACACCACGATCGAGGGTACGCTGGCCGAGGTGAACAAGGCTGAGAACCTGAACCGTGTGGTGAAGATCACAGGTGCCTCGTTTGTGGCTACCAATGCCACCACAGGCACGCTGACGCAGGGCGATGCCACCATCACCGTGACCAATGGTGCTGCTAATGCCAACCAGCAGCTGCACAAGATTACGGACACTTGGGTGAAGGACGAGACAACGATGCAGAACGTGACCATCGTGGCCATCCTGACTGCCAAGTCGGCTACTGAGAACCAGTTGCTGCCCATCTCGATGGTTGAGGAGCAGACGAACGGTCTAACCACCATCACCCAACACCCATCACCCAACACCACAATCTACAATCTCCAAGGTGTTCGCCTGCATCAGTTGCAGCGCGGCCTGAACATTGTGGATGGCAAGAAAATCGTGCGATAACATCAAATAGATGCTCACAGAAATGGCACCTCTCAAACTCGGGAGGTGCCATTTCTTTTTGTTCTGCTTAACGGGAATGATTCAAGTCAGGGTAGCTTCTCGAATCTCAGACTGGCCCAGATCTCGAAGTAGCCGACGATGCCGCTGAGAGGCTGATGCTCGCTCACCAGACCATAGATCTGCTGAATCTGGGGGAGGGCGTAGGTTTTGGCCGTTTGGTCCAGCCAAGGCGTCCAAAGGGTCATGCCTTCGAGCTTCTGCGTGTCGATGTTCATGGAGAGCAGATAGATGTAGCGATGACTGTCGGCTGACGAGGCACCGAAATAGAAGAATCCGTCTTCCAGATATTTGTCTTTCGCCTCCAGAAATTCTTTGGTCGAGGCGGCATTTTCCTTGTCAAGCACCCAACCCAGACGGCGCTGACCTTGTTCGTTCTGTTCCACAAGTAGCGTCCAGTCGGCAGGATAGACCTGACCGCTGCGCCAGTAGAGACGGTCGGTGTGGCAACGCAGACTGAGACCGTCGGCTGTGGGCTTGGCCGTGAAGCGGATGGTGTCGAGTGTCGATGTGTAGATGCCCACTTCATTGGGTACGCCGTTGTTGGCGGCTATCAGCATCCAGTCGCCGGTGAGTCCTGTCAGCGAGGCGGCTGCCTGTCGCTCAAAACGGATGTCGCGGATGCTGTCGGTGGGTATGCTGATGCTCTGACCGTCGTTAGTCTTGATGGTCATGGTCTGTGCCTGTGCCTCGCTCAGTGGCAACTGGCAGAGAAACAGCGTAAGGAGTGCAGATGTTAATTTAATCATATCAGTTCATAATTCAGAAAGTGCATCCAATGGCGATGGTGGCCGTGGTACGGTCGCAGCCTGCGGAGTATTCGCTGACGTTATTCGCCTTCTGGTGTTGCAGACTGAGGCGGGCATGGGTCTGCAATTGGGTACCAGGAAAGAGGAAGGTGTATTTCACCGCGCCGCCGAGCCCGTATTGCGGAGCGGTGAGATAGTCGTATTCGCGATAGAGGTAGGCATCCATCGAGGGCGGTGCCGACTGCTTGTCGCTGGGAGCTTGGAAGGTGCGGTCGTCGTAGGGATCGCCTTCGCCCTTGGCAAACGAGGCGTTGGCAGAGAATGACCATACACCCTGACGGGTCACAAGATTTCGCTCTACAGAGGCGAAGAGCGTATAGCGGCTCAGCTCCTGATGGCGATAGTAGGGATAGAGGTAGGCCGTCTGGCGGCGGTTGCCGTGAATAAAACCTGCCTGCAGGGTCCATGTGGGCATTGAATCTCGGATACCAAGGTCGGCAGTCGCTGAGAGTGACCAGTCAGTCCAAAGTTTGTTGGCCGTCTTCACGGGCGTATAATAATTATAATAGGTGGCACCCGACTCGTTTTGCAGTTCGCGATAGGTGTTGGCCTCGTTCTGGAGGTTCTCGATGTCGAGGGAGAAGTCGAGGCTCAGTCGCGAATCATGGGAAACCATCGCGGTGAGCTGGGAGTTGAAGTGATAGATGTCGCTTTCGTGGCCTGTATAGGTGATGGTATAGGGCGACTTGCGACCGTAATAGCCATTGGCGTGGGCGTAGGAGAAGGCAGAGAAAATTGAGAATTGAGAATTGAAAATTGAGAATTGAAGCCCAAGTCCATTCTCATCGGTGACGAGGGGCATCTCACGACTCTTATCGGTGTAGCCGGTGGAGCCGAACTGCTCCAGATGGCCTGTGAAGGCGGCATAGCTGATGAGCGTCTGATAGACTTTCTCGTTCTTGCCATAGGTGCCGAAAGTGATGCTCTCGGTATTGCGGTGGTAGCGGTAGTCGGCTCCCAAGGCTCCCCATGAGGCGAAGGGCCAGTAGAGGCCTGCTGTGAGTTGAAGATCCATGAGTTTGTTCTGATGGCGCAAGTCCTTATACTTGGCGTAGTTGGCTGCGGTATAGTCGAAGCGGAGACCGAGGGAGGGGGAGGTAGCGGCTGTGGCGCTGCCAAGGGAGAAACCGATGCCGCCCGTCAGATGGTAAACGTCGAGATGTTTGTCGCCCGTGTTCATCAGCGAATCCTCGACAAGGTCGAAAGGACGGCGAGACAATTGAGAATTGAAAATTCTTTCTGAGGAAAGCGTCCCGTTAGGCCGAGCGGACAATTGAGAATTCCATGCGGGAATGAAGGCGGAGCCAGCCATATCTGTCCCATCGAAGCTCTGGTAGCTCATGGAACCGAAGCAGACGGCACGGGAAGATAGACGGAAGAACGACTCGATGTGGGCATCGGCCTGCCAGACATCGGGCGAACCGTCGAAGTTGGTGAAGCCGCCTTTCGCCTTCGTCAACGACAGTTCGGCCTCCGCCATATTCGCATGGGCATAGCGGGTGAGGCCAGCCGCATTCTCGCTGGTGAGCCAAGGATCGGTGCGTTTTATGAATTGAGAATTGAGAATGGAGAATTGAGCGCTCGACCTTTGGTCGCTTGCTACCGCAGGGACGCAAGAATTATGATTAGTTTCTGCACTTGAATGTGCAGAACAAGCCAACGCCGCCACCAAAAGTAGGTAGCGCAGACCTCCACTCATTATGTTAGCAAGTCTAATCATAATTCTTGCGTCCCTGCGGTAGCAAGCGACCAAAGGTCGAGCGCTCCATTCTCCATTCTCAATTCTCAATTCCTCAGTGAGCATTTCTTACGTTCATGGAAGTCGTTGCTGGAGTCATTCCAGTCCAGATACATGATGTGGGCGCCATTGCGGATGGAGGCTTCGGCATCAATGCCGCTGGGGTCGTCGGCATAGCCATAGACCAGACGACCGGCATTCCCCTTGATCGCTTCGGTCTCTTCCTTGTCAACGTTGCGGTAGAGCGTGTGACCCAGTTTGTTGGTCAAGTAGGCATAGCCGGCATCGATATCGGCGGTCAGGCGCTTCTTGTTGTCATCTTTCTTGGCCGCATTGAACACCTCGATACCGTCGATAATCCATTCCGTGGGAACCTTCACGCAGGCATGGATGTCATCATGGGCTTCGCCTGGAGCATACCAGAGGTTATTGGCATTAGTGCCATATTCACGTGGCGTGCTGCCCTGCACCTGGAAGATAAACAAGGCGGGCGAGGTGACACTCAGGGGCCACGCATTCGACTGGCCGAACTTCACGGCCTTCAGGTAGTGGCTGGTGGGGATGACATCGGCAGGGGTGGGGTAGTAGCTGGTGTTGTTGTAGCCCGCCTCTGGGTCGTACATGCAGTAGTAGTCTTCATGGGCGTAGTTCACCGACTGACTGTAGGTCTTGGTGTTGTCGATGGCACCCTGAACATTGATGACCACCTGCGACCACGGCTCAAAGACCAGCGAACCGGGATAGTACCAGAAGCCATTGAGGGCGGGGATGAAGCCGTCGTTCTCATAGACCAGCTGACCGTTGGCATCATAGACCTTGTTGTTGGGTGCCTCGCTGTTGTAGGGAGTGGCAAAGGCGAAACAGAGGTTATTGACAACCGCCTGCTGTGGACAGTTGTTATAAAGGATGATGCACTTGTCGCGCTGGAAATAGTCGGTGCCCTCGTCCATCGGACAGCCACCGTTGTAGAGCTCCTTGATGATGATCTGGTCGGCATTGACTTCGGTCAGCGTGAGGTTTGCCTCCTCTTGGGAGAAGAGGATCTCCTTCACGTCGCTGGTCAATAGTTCCAGGGTCGTGCCGTCGGTCTTGGTGATGACCATCTTCCAGCTTTGGGCGTGAATCTCGCTGAACGACAGCAGGCAGAGGCACAGGGATAGGAGGGCAAATGTTTTTTTCTTTATCATTTTTTCTTTCTTTTTTCGTTATGACGTTATTACGTTATTACGTTCTTTTAGTCGGCTGTCGCCTTTCTTGCGTCCTTTCAGTAGCAAGCGACCAGAGGTCGAGCGGTAAAAGCGGCAATGCCGAGCGATTACGACTCGTTAATAGACGCCTCGCTAATGAACGACTCGCTTTCTGGATGACTTCAGCGTGATGCTGGTCTGGTTGAGGCTGTCGGGCGACACCACGATCATGCTCTTCACACCGTTGAAATTATAGCGCCACCAGGTGGTGCCGGTGGAATCGACAAACTGGCTGGTGCTGCTAGCCTCGTAGATGCCAGGGGTGACGCGGAAGCGGACGGTGCCCATGGCGTCGGTAGAATCGACAAACACCCCATTGCGTCCGATGCTGCGCAGCTCCACCCTTGCCCCAGCGTAGGGGCTGACCGTGTTCTCTGGGTAGAGCAGCTGTACCGAGAGCGTGCAGGTGTCGATGCTCTCGTCGTAACTGGCGCATGACGCAAAGCTAAATGACAAATAGCAAATGATAAATGATAAACACATAATCATCTGCCTTTTGATTTTTCTTATGATATTTCTTCTATTTCTCATTTCTCATTTCTCAATTCTCATTTCTCATTTCTCAATTCTCATTTCTCATTTCTCATTTAGGCCGTAGGCCGCTAAATCTTCAGTCTCATGGATAGTCCGTAATAGTAGCTGGGCACGTAGCCGCTGGCGAAGAGCGAGGTCTCGAGGTCGGTCTGCGACGAGTGGATGCTCCGCATGGTGTTCCAAAAGTTGTTGGCATAGAACGAGAGCGACACATGGTCGCCAATCTCTTTCGTGACGCTGAGATTGGCCGAGTAGTAAGCCGACAGGCGGTTGGCGTTGAGCGTGTAGGGATAGTTGCTTCGCACCACGAGCTGTGACAGGTCGCTGTAGAGCACAGGGTCGTTGTCCTCGGCCCAAAGGAACCGTTCGGCAAAGGGCAGGCGCACGTCGGGCTGCTCCCATGTGCTGTAGTATTCGGGATAGACCACCACATGGCAGTCTTCGGTGCCGTCATAGGGTTGGCCGGTATAGCCTTCGCCTGTCTCCAGCATGTAGCCTCGCGACGAACCGTCGCTGTATTCGCTCAGGGCGCGGCGGTAGTTGTAGAGTGAGCACTCCAGACGCAGTGCCACGATGAGGCGTATCTTCGGAATATGGGTGGTGAAGGTGGTGTTGAGATTCACCTGACTGGCCTTGAAGCCGTTGCTCACAGAGGCTGAGGCACTACTGCCTGCGCTGGTCACACTGGCACCACGGTAGTAGCCGATGTACTGATAGGGCTGTCCGCTGGAAGTGACGTTGCTCACACCCAGAGGCACGTCGGCATAGAGCACATCGTCCAGCCCTTTATAGTAATAGTAGTTGCCGTCGATGCGGATGCTCGTGTAGAGGGGCTTGATGGGAGCGAAGTCGGCTACCCACTCCAGACCGTAGCGGTCGATGGGCGAAGCATTGTCATATCGCTGGTTGACTACGTAGGTGTTCTTTTCTGTATAAGGGAGAGACTGGGCGGCTACGGTGCCGGAAGCATCGCTGACGGTGACCACGCCCGACTGCTGGTCGATGGAAAACTGGCGCTGACTGGCAGGGATGCTGCTGGACTGCACAGCACTCTGACTGGTATAGCGGTAGGTGAAGGGCGTGTAGTTTTTCGTAGCCATGTAGGAGTTGTGCGTGCAGTGGTGGAAGAAGGTGAGTGAGAGACGGGTGCCCTTCACGTTGGCTTCTACACCGATGTCAGTCTGATGGGTATATTGCCAGCTGAGGTCGGGATTATACTGTGCCTGGGAGGGGTAGGTGTGATAGGCATAGTAGGAACGGTTGTCGGCGGTGGAGGTGGAGGCGAAGACGAGCAGGTCGCTATAGGCGGGCTGGGGATAGAGCACCTGAAACGACGGGAGTTTCACGCTCTTGCCCCAACCGGCATGCAGCGACAGATCGCGTACCAGTCGCTTGTAGCGGTTCTTCCAGAATATGTAACGGCCATTAACGCGAGGCGACAGGCTACTCACGGTGCCATAGTCCGAACCCTTGATCATGGTGAGGTCGTTACGCAAGCCGGCTGTCAGTTCGAGCGTGCTTAACTTACTGGTGGGCACAATCACCTTCTCCTCGACATAGAGACCGAGGTTGTGCAGGGTGGGCAACTGGTCGTAGCGGTATTCGCGCCAAGTGGGGGTATATTTCAGACTGTCGTAGTAGAGACCGCGTCCCTCGTTGCAGCTGCCTGAGTATTGGGCACCGACGGACAGACGGTTGGTGACGGTGCCGAAGCGGCGCGTCCAGTTGGCCTTCATCTTCAAGGCCCAGCTGAAAGGCTTCGAGTCGTTGAAACTCTTTACATACCAGTAGCCCGTGGGGCTGAGGAAGATTGACCCCTCCCCGTCCCTCCCCGAGGGGGAGGGGGCGCCTGCCATATAATATCCTTCTTCCGTAGTATGGATATAGGGCTGGGTGGAGGCGCTGCTGGTGTGGGTGTTGGTCTCAGTCTTGCGGTCGCTATAGGAAAGGGAACCGCTGAGTGAGATGTTGGTAATCCACGACTTGTTGAGCAACCACTGCACGTCGAAGTTGGCACGTAGGGCATTGTCGCGCGCCTTGCTGTAGTTGTCCAGCTCATTGTCGGGATCAGCCTCTGCATTGTAGCCACCGAGGTTGCCCGTGAGTCCCACATTGAAGGTGAGGGGCGTGGTCTCGGGCATGAACACATTCATATAGTGCAACGAGAGGATGTTGCGCTGATAGGCGGTGTGGGGTGAGGCGGCATTGGAGAAGGAACGGGCATGCTCCAGCGAGGCGTTGAGGACGCCCCAGCGGTTGCCCAGCTCAAAACCCTTGTTGAGGGCGAACTGGCGGGTGTGCTGGTTGAGCTTGCCCTCGACGATGAAGGGCGACTTACCCTTACGGGTGGTGACGCGCACCACGCCGTTCGACAGGTCGCCATGTTCCACCGAGGGGATGCCGGTCACAATCTCCACGCTCTCGATATTAGAAGCGCTGATAGTGCGGGTGGAGGCACCGAGGGTCTCGCCGGCGGCAGCGTTGTTGTCCAGTCGCAGACCGTCAATCTCGATGGCCGTGCCAAACGAGGCGTTGCCAGCCTCCTGACTACTGCTGCGCAGCGCCATACGGTTGTCGTTCATGAGGGTGGGGTCGGTGGTCTTGCCGCCAGGCAGCAGCACGCTGATGTCGCTCAGGTTGAGCAACTGTTGCTGGTCGAGTGTGCGGCGGTCTATGGTATAGGAGGTGGTGGCCTCGTCCTGCTTGCGCTTAGCGGTGACGGTGACACCCTCCAGTCGCAGGTTCTCAGGCTTGAGACGCAGTTGCATGTCGGTCACCTCGCGGGTGAGGTCCATGGGGAACACGCGCTTCTGATAACCCAGACACTGGACGGTGAGTGTGGTGATGCCCTTAGGCACGTTCTTAATCTGGAACATGCCCTTCGCATCGGTCACAGCCCACTGGCTGGTCTCTGACAGTAGCACTGAGGCAAACTCGATGGGTTTGCCCGTGTCAGCATCATAGACCTTGCCTGCAATGTGCAGCAACTGAGCCTGCACTACGACGGTGGTGCAGAGAAGCAGTAGGAGGATGATATGAAGGCGTTTCCCGTACATTATTATATTATAGGGTGCAAAGTTACGCTTTTTCGGGCAAATAGCCAATACTAACTAATGATGATTTTTGATTTTTTCATGCTTTTTATGCTCATCATTTTCAATGAAATGTGTTTTCTTTTTCCTTGTGAAGCATTGTCATTCGAAGTTTTTTGCTTACCTTTGCAGGCAAATTTCTAATTTATCATGTACAAGAAAGCACTTTTTTCTGCACTTTTCCTGCTGGCAGCCCTACTGCCAACGGTGGCACAGACCCCGCTGAAGCAGGATCCGGAAGTGCGCAAAGGACAGCTGAAAAACGGACTGACCTACTATATCCGTCATAACGACAAGGAACCAGGACTGGCCGACTTCTACATCGCCCAGCGTGTGGGATCGATATTGGAAGAACCACGGCAGCGCGGACTGGCCCATTTCCTGGAGCACATGGCATTTAACGGTACGAAGAACTTTCCCGGCAAGGGAAAGAAACTGGGTATCGTGCCTTGGTGTGAGTCCATCGGCGTGAAGTTCGGCGCTAACCTCAATGCCTATACGAGTGTGGATCAGACGGTCTATCACATCGGCTCTGCTCCGCTGAAGCGTGAGGGCATCATCGACTCCTGTCTGCTGGTGTTGCACGACTGGAGCCACTACCTGCTGTTGGAGGATGCCGAGATTGACAAAGAACGCGGCGTGATTCACGAGGAGTGGCGCACGAGGCGTGCCGGACGGGCTGTGCAGCGTTTGATGGAGGATGCCATGCCGAAGGTGTATAAGGGTACGAAGTATGAGGACTGCATGCCCATCGGCTCGATGGACATCGTGGATAACTTCGCCTATCAGGACCTGCGCGACTACTACCACAAGTGGTATCGCCCCGACCTGCAGGCTGTGGTTGTGGTGGGCGATGTCGATGTGGATAAGATGGAGAAGAAGATAAAAAAAATCTTCTCACCGATACCCCTGCCCAAGCAGCGCGTTGAGCGCATCTATTATCCTGTGCCCGACAATGAGAAGATGATCGTAGATATAGAGAAGGACGCAGAGCAGCCTGTGGTGCTCTTCCACCTCTATATGAAGCGCGATGCCACGCCCGATAATGAGAAAAATAGCGAGCAGTATGTGCGTGCCTGCTATATCGACGAACTCATCAACTATATGCTGGGTGGCCGAATGCAGGAACTGCGTCAGCAGCCCGATCCTCCCTTCCAGAGCTGTACGGGACGCTCGTCGTTGTTCTTCCTCAGCCGCACGAAGGAAGCCTTCACGCTATCTGTCGGCTGTAAGCAGGAGAATATCCTTGGCGGCATCATCACGGCCATGGCTGCCTGTGAGCAGTTGCGCCAGCATGGCTTTACCGCCGACGAACTTGACCGTGCCAAGCGTTTCCGTCTGAACCACGACGAACGAAAATACAACGAGCGTCACGACCGCACCAACTCGAAGTTAGTTAACCTCTGTGTGCAGAACTTCCTCTCAGGCGAACCGCTCATCAGCATCGATGACAGCTGGGCGTTCACCCAGAAGTTTGACCGTGAGGTTACGCTCGACGAGGTGAACCAGGCCGTGAGGGAACTGATTACCGACAAGAATCAGGTGGCCATCATGTATGCGCCCGACAAGGAGAGTGTCAGCCTGCCCACCGAACAGCAGATAGAAGACGTGATCCTGGCCACACAGCGTCAGCAGTATGCTCCTTATGTGGAGGAGCATGTGGGCGAACTGGCTTTCAACATCCCCCAGACGGGGACCATCGTCAGCGAGCGTCCCTGGAAGCACGGCTTTACTGAGCTCATCCTGAGCAACGGCATGCGGGTCTATGTACGCCAGACCGATTTCAGCAAGAACACCGTGCAGCTCAAAATGAAGGCCGACGGCGGTTTCTCACTCTATGGCGACGAGGACATACCGCAGTTCAATCTCGTCACGAGCAGCATCACCGATGCAGGAGTGGGGCAGTGGAATGCCCAGCAGCTGCGCAAGTTGCTCGCCGACAAGAGCGTGAGGGTGCAGCCCTCGGTCAGCAGTCGCTCGCAGGGCATTACAGGCGGTGCCTCAGTCAAGGACGTGGAGACCATGATGCAGCTCTGCTATCTCTACTTCACCCAGCCACGGCGAGATACGGCAGCCTTTGCCAGCCTCGTGAACCGTAGCTACTCCTTCCTGCACAACCGTAACGCCTCGCCCCGCGTGGATTATAACGATTCTATCTCGGCCATCCTCTATGGCCACCACCCGAGGCTCGAACCCGTTTCGCAGGAACGTCTGATGAAGGCCGACTACGACCGCATACTCCAGATATACAAGGAGCGGTTCGCTAACGCAGCCGACTTCCAGACCACCATCATCGGCAATCTCTCGCTTGACCAGCTGCGCCCCTTCATCTGTCGCTATCTGGCCTCGCTACCTGCTACGGGCAAGCATGAGAAGGTGGACTGGAACCGCGTGCCTCAGATGGTCAGCCACGATGGAGTTCACCTCTTCAAGAAGAAAATGGCTACGCCGCTGGCCAATGTTTCCATCTTCTATGGTGCCGACGTGCCCTTTACACCTAAGAACGACCTTGCGCTTGACTTCCTGAAGCGCTGTCTCTCCATCGCCTATACCGACTCGGTGCGCGAGGAGAAAGGTGGAACCTACGGCGTGAGTGTGGATTTCGGACTGGAGAAAGATGACCATCCCACCGCTACGCTCCGTATCAGCTACAATGCTGACCCGCAGCGCTATGAAGAGCTTAACCCCATCATCTACAAGCAGTTGCAATACATTGCCGAGCATGGCCCTGCCGCCTCGTCGCTGCAGAAGGTGCGTGAATACCTCATCAAGCAGTATAGCCAGGCAGTCATCACCAATGACTATTGGAACTACATCATTTGGCACGAGCTGGACGATGATGCCGACTTCGACCGCGACTACTGCAAGATGTGTAACGATATGACCGCACAGGACGTGCAACGCATGGCTCAGCAACTGCTCCGCTCTGGGTGTCGCATCGAAGTTACCATGCTCTCTGAATAAAGGAAAGACTTACGCTATCTACCCATTTTTTATCTTGCTCTGGAACTCCTTTGGGCCCATGCCTCGGTAGTGCTTGAAGTTGCGATAAAAAGAGGTATTACTGGAGAATCCCGACTGTTCTGCTATCTCATTGATAGGACGGTCGGGATGTAACGTTATGAGGCGTTCGGCATAGTCGATGCGCATGCGGTTGACATATTCGCTGAAAGAGAGTCCCATCTCGACGTTGATGGCTTGGTAGATATAGTTGCGGTTGGTGGCCAGACGTTGCACCAGATCCACAATCTTCAGGTTAGGTTGCAGGAAAAGCTCTTCTTCTGTCATGACCTGTTCGATACGACGGCTCAGTTCTGAGGTGACCTTGGCTGCAACTGTCTTCATGCTCTCATCGGCTTTTTGTTCGTCGGATTCGATATCCTCAATACAGAACAGTTGGCGATGGCCGATGTATCCAATAGTGAACAGTAAGGCTGAGAAGAGGGTGGAGGGAATGGCCAGCAACCACATCGACTCTACAAAGAACTGGCGGCCTATGATATTAAAGAAGAAAGAGGCAATAGAGGTGATGACAAATGCTTCAAGCATGAAGCGGAGAGGCGTGAGTGTCTTGTCTTCCGTGTCTGCATATACTTTCGTTACCAGTTGGTTGAACTGCTTGATATGCTGGCGACCCAATACGAAAACGGGTATGATGAGCAGGGCGAAGAGTGCCTTGCAGACATCATGAACGTAGGCCATCGGGGCAGCAAGTCCTTGCAGGGGCAGACGTTCACCCTCATAGAGATAGCGGTCTATGAACTGGCGAGTCTCTTCGGGCGACATGACGGCATAGAGTACCCCCACCACTATACCTGCACCGATGGCTGGAAGCAGCCACAGCAGGTTCTCCCATAGGTGCTCCTGACGATGGGTGAGCATACATATATAGATATAATAGAGCGGATAGACGGCCAGATTGCTCATGCAATAAAGTGTGTCGGTCAGCGGCATGATGTGCTCCACTCGGTTGAAGAAGACACAGTGGCCGAAGTAGAGCAGGGTGGTAGCCATCATGAACGTCAATAGTGCTATCTTGTGACGCTTGCGCTGACCTTGCATCAGGTCGCAAGCTGTCACTAAAGCCCAGAACATACATACGAACATGGGCATGACCGTGAATAGCATCGCCTTCATTTTCTTCTTTCTATTTATTGATTTGTTAGATTGCTGACAAATTTACGACTTTTCTTCCAATCAGCTCTGAGAATTGTGAAAAAGATTTGCATGCTTCGTCTTTTTTAACAGTTATTTGTCGGAAACGTATCTTTGTGTGTGAAAATGAATGATAATAATGTGTTTTTGATTTGTATGATTATGAAAATGGTTGATTAATCTATGAAAAGGTATTCAATCTTTTAAGACATTATTTGTAACTTTACACCAATGAATTGTAAATATCAACTTTATTAATTATTAAAAACGCAATCTTATGAAGAAATCAAAATTTCTGATGTGGGGCTTAGCCCTGTTTGCAGGTTTTGCAATGACTGCTTGTAGCAGCAGTAGTGACGATGACAATGGCGGCGGCGGTGGTGGTAGTGATGCACCTGCTCCCACTGAGTTTACAAAAGCGAACTTGATGGGTATGGTAGTTGATAACTACGGCTCTTCCATTAAGGGCGTTACGGTAACAAGTGGTACAAATGTTGCTACTACTGATGCCAATGGTGTGTTCACCTTGGATAAGGTGGTGACGGAAGCTGGTCGCTCCGTGGTTAAGTTCACGAAGTCCGGTTATGTTGACATTGTGAAGTCTATGCCTCAGAAGGATGGAGATACATGGACTGTTGTTATGATTCCGGATAATAATGCAACTACATCTACTTTCCCGGCAACTTCTCCGACACCTATATCTATTAATAATAATTTTGGTAGGTCTATGAATGTAGAATTGCCTGCTAATGGCTTTAAAGACGCTAATGGTCGGACGTACAATGGTATTGTGAAGGCTAAGGCTGTCTATCTGACTCCTGATGCATCTACTTTTGCATCTGCTATGCCTGGTGGTGACCTGGCCGCTCAGCGTGAGGATGGAAGCGATGCGCAGCTTGTTTCCTATGGCATGTCTTCAGTAGAACTTACTGATGCTGAAGGCAAACAACTGCAGTTGGCTGATGGCAAAGAGGCAACCCTGACATTCCCCGTTCCCAATTCAATGAAGGATAATACTCCTGATGTGATTCCTCTCTGGTACTTCGACGAGAGCACAGGCTTGTGGAAGGAAGAAGGAAAGGCTACAAAGCAGGGCGATTTCTATGTAGGAAAAGTGAAGCACTTCTCTTGGTGGAACCTTGACTATCCTTACAGCCGTGCTACGCTGAAGGTGTCTGTCGTTGATGACAATGGCAAGTCACTGCCTAACATTTGGGTAAATATTGACAATGGTCAGCGTCTGCTCTGCACAAATGATGATGGACAGCTGGAGTGCTTTGTTCCTAGCGACACGAAGTTTGATGTGAAAGTGACCCAAGATCACTTTACCTACCTGAGTGGTCAGGAGGAGCGTTCAGTTACTGTTGATAAGCTGACAGCTGGCACAACAAAGGAAGTAACGCTGAAGTTGCCGTCAGTAGCTATCGTCAGCGGTACTATCACCAATACAGGTAATGGCAGTAAGGTATGTGCAGTAGCACTTTCACTGCCAGGAAATAGTGATGTAGGAGTCATATCCGACCTCTTCGGTCACTATCGCATGGTGATTCCAAAATCGTATAAGGGTGTTGCGACTGTTGCAGCTAATTCGAGTGAAGGCAAGGAAGCGTTTGCGAATGTAACGCTTGACGGCACGGACAAGGTGGTGAACCTGACCATCAATTCCAATGTTAATCCGGATCAGACGGCTGGTTATTTGGTGCTGACGGATGAAGATAAGAATAAAGCTACCATTACTTTCGGAATTCAAGAGGGTATCGACCGATGGGGTGGCGCTTCTCTCGTGGATGATATCCTCCAGCTTTCGCACAGCTATTATAGTAATGAGGATGGAGTCCAGAAGAGTCAGAGCTTCTATGTGACAATTTCTAAGTATAGCACTTCGAAAACCAACTATACTGCTCAGTTGAGCGTGAGAAGCTATGAAGGCGGTACTGAGACGAATGTCGTTGCCCGTGAGGCAAACTATGAAATAAAGAAGTCCGGTAGTAACTTTGAAATTAAAGCAGTCGCTGATCAGGCTTCCTATACCATGTATAAGCAGGGTAGTGGCAGTAGTTCTAAAACTTGCAGCCTGGAGATGACGCTGAAGGTGCCGGTTTCATGTGTTGCCAAGAGCTACATCAACGTTGACCAGAGCACCGTCAAGAGTCTGTTACCGGACTTCATGCCTTATATTGCTGGTAAGAAGCTCCATGCACTGGTTGTTACTGAGTGCCCTGCAATGGGAACGGGTGGCGTGATTTGTTACACCGATACCACTATCACTGATGCTGAGTATAACACGCTGGCAACTCAGGCTGAGAAAGCCTTAGGCAAGCCCGTTAATGCGGACATGGATCCTGATAGGAAGGAAGAGATGGAGCATCATGGAGTAGGACCGACTTACTTCCAGAATCCGAAGTACATTTCCTTCGGTCGTAATCCTTGGTATAAGGAAAACATGAAGTATAGCCAAATGAATGATGATTCGTTCTCATTCGCTGGTGAAGCATCTAACTACATCTTCAGTCCTGAGAATCACAATGCCTTTATTACTGTGCGTGCGTTTACAAACGTTCAGATTCCTATCACTGACCTTGTATTCTTCTAAATGTATCGTCTGTTATAAACTGAAAAGGGCCAACCTCATAAGGGTTGGTCTTTTTCTTGCTTTTTTGCGAGATTATTCGTAACTTTGCAGCGAAGAAAAACGAATTGCGACAAACAAAAACTAAAACTAAACGATATGATGAAGAAGAGATTATTGACGACTGCAATGACGGGCGTGCTGATGCAGACCGCCACACAGCTTGCGGTTGCGCAGCCAGCGGCTCCCCAGCCTGTAGTTGCACAGCCTGCGACAGTTCAACCTGCAGCAGAACAGCAGTGGAAGCTTGTGTGGAGTGATGAGTTTAATGGGAGTGGTCGCCCAGACCCAGCTTCGTGGAATTTTGAAGAGGGCTTCGTGCGCAATCATGAAGACCAGTGGTATCAGGCAGATAATGCTTGGCAAGAAGATGGTCTGCTGATTATTGAGGCACGTCGCGAAGACCGGCCTAATCCCACCTATCGAGCCAACGGCCGTTATTGGGGACAGCAGCGTGAGCGCATCCAGTACAGCTCGGCCTGCATCACCACGATTGGGAAACGCGAGTTCCTGTATGGACGATTGGAGGTCAGCGCGCGTATTCCTACGGCCAGCGGTGCCTGGCCTGCTATTTGGACGCTGGGTAAGGACATGGAGTGGCCTTCGTGTGGCGAGATAGACCAGATGGAGTTCTATCGTATCAATGGGGTGCCCCACATCCTGGCGAATGCCGCCTGGGGCAATGACCGTCGTTATCAGGCCGTATGGAACAGCCGTCGCGTGCCGTTCAGCCATTTCACTCAGCTTGATCCTGACTGGGCACTGAAGTTCCATGTGTGGCGCATGGACTGGGACACCACATCCATTCGTCTCTACCTCGATGATGAACTGCTCAACGAGATTCCGCTAAGCACCACTATCAACGGAACGATAGGCCGCCATGTCAATCCCTTCACCCGTCCGCAGTATATACTGCTGAACTTGGCTTTAGGCGGTGACAATGGCGGTCCTATCGACAACGCAGCCTTTCCCATGCGCTATGAGATTGACTACGTGAGAATCTACCAGTTGTTATAGTTGGATATCGTCTATACGGAGCTTTAATGTGCCTGCGGGAACGCGCACTTCGACAGTGTCGCCAGTCTTCTTGCCCAGCAGTGCCTGCGCAATGGGCGACTTGATAGAGATCTTTCCTTCTCGAAGGTTGGCTTCGTGGGGACTGACGATGGTATAGGTCATACTGGCATTACTGCTCACGTTGGTCATGGTGACTTTGTTCAGCAGACCAATACCATCGCTGTTCAACTTTGACTTGTCGATGACACGGGCATGTTCCAGCACCCTTTGCTTGAAGCGAATCCTGCCTAAGAGGCGGGCTTGTTCTCGCTTGGCGGCATGATACTCGAAGTTCTCGCTAAGGTCTCCCTTGTCGCGTGCCTCGGCTATAGCCTCTCTTACCTGTGGCAGTTCCACAAGTTCCAACTGGCGCAGTTCGGCAACGAGTTCGTCGTAGCCCTCTTGGGACATATATTCCATAAAAATGCGTCGAGGTGTGATTACTTGATGAGATCCACGCTTCGCTTCAGGAACTTATCGAGCGCTTCACCCTTTAACATGCCATTCTGAAGCAGGGCGAGGTCGATGAGCTGATGAACCACGTCGTTCTTGGCGGCATACTCATTGATGAGCTGCTGCTTCTTATCCTTCTGTTCGTCAATGACCTTCTGCGTGTTGGCCTTATCATCCTTCTCCTCCTGAGTGATCTCCTCGGGTTTCTTCTTCTCAGTCTTCTGGTTCAGGGCTGCCAGACGGGCTTCCTGACCCTTAATCTCGCTCTCGATAGGCTTCAGCTGGTCTGCCAGAGCGGCCTGTGCATCGCTGAGCACTTCCTTCACCAGACGGTGGTCGCTGTTGAGCACCAGGTTGAACGAGTCGGGCATCTGTCCGTAGAAACCCATGCCACTCTGATAGCGGCTCATCTCCTTCATACGGCGCATCCATTCGTTCTGTGTGATGACCACAGGACGCTGCTCTTCACCCAGGGCGTTGACCTCTACGAGGAACTCCGCTTTCTCCATCTTGGGAAGCTGCGACTGGAACACGGCTGACAGATTGTCACGTTCGTTGTCGCTCAAGTCGCTCTTCGGAGCATCAGACTTGACAATGAGGCGATCTACAGTGTCAGCATCTACGCGGGTAAAGCGGCTCTTCTCGAATTTCTGCTCCAAGGTCTGGATGCAGGGCACGTCGAGCTGACCATCGAACAGCAGCACGGAGTAGCCTTTGTCCTGAGCAGCCTTGATGTAGGAGTACTGCTCGTCCTTGTCCGTGGCATAGAGATAAATGAGGTTGTCGTCCTTGTCCTTCTGTGAACCCTCGATGAGCTTGCGATACTCCTCGAAGGTGAAGTACTTGCCCTCTGTGTCCTTGAACAGCGAGAAGTCCTTGGCGCGGTCGAAGAAGTTCTCCTCCGTCAGGATGCCGTAGTTGATGAAAAGTTTCAGGTCGTCCCACTTCTCCTCGTAGGCCTTACGATCCTCATTGAAGATAGCCTTCAGACGGTCGGCCACTTTCTTGGTGATATAAGTAGAGATCTTCTTCACCTCGCGGTCGCTCTGCAGGTAAGAGCGGCTGACGTTCAGGGGAATATCGGGTGAATCGATAACACCATGCAGCAGCGTCAGGAACTCGGGCACGATGCCCTCTACCTGGTCGGTCACAAACACCTGATTACAATAGAGCTGAATCTTGTTGCGCTGAATCTCAATGTTGCTCTTGATCTTCGGGAAGTAGAGAATACCCGTGAGGTTGAAGGGATAATCGACGTTCAGGTGAATCCAGAACATGGGCTCGTCGCTCATGGGGTACAGCTCG
>JAEEGL013499037.1_pt1 | contig 21637 bp, 20 predicted proteins | sample 9134231 | NCBI WGS metagenome assembly JAEEGL01 (sample SAMN16246548, study PRJNA631951) | gut metagenome | biome: gut microbiome; feature: rumen; material: fiber-attached | host: Bos | place: Iran: Karaj | collected 2018-10
CACCGGTGACCAGATGATCCTCGACGGTCCGCATCGTAAGGGCGACCTGCAGCGCGCACGCGCAGGCGCGGCCAACATCGTTCCGAACAGCACCGGCGCCGCGAAAGCGATCGGTCTCGTTATCCCCGAGCTGAACGGCAAACTGATCGGTTCCGCGCAGCGTGTTCCTGTCGTGACCGGTTCCACCACGATCCTCGTTGCGGTCGTTAAAGGCAAGGACGTCACCAAGGAAGCGATCAACGCCGCGATGAAGGCACAGTCCTCCGAGTCCTTCGGCTACACCACCGAAAAGCTCGTTTCCAGCGACGTGATCGGCATGACCTATGGCTCCCTGTTCGATGCCAACCAGACCATGGTTACCAAGATCGACGACGATACCTATCAGGTACAGGTCGTTTCGTGGTATGACAATGAGAACAGCTACACCAGCCAGATGGTCCGCACCATCAAGTACTTCGCTGAGCTGTAATCACAAACGAATCAGCCCCGTCTGTCAGGACGGGGTTTTCTTTTTACCTTGCCGGGATTGCCAAAAGGGATCTGATCCGATATAATTAGAATAGGTTATTATCGGGCGGGGTTTTTTCCGCCCCTTAATCGGAGGGTTAATCATGACGATCTGGGAAATCATCTCACTACTGGGAGGCGTAGGTCTGTTCCTGTACGGCATGACGGTCATGTCGACGGGTCTGAAAAACGCAGCAGGCGATTCTCTTCACCTGATTCTTGAAAAAGTTACGACCAATAAACTGCTGTCCGTCCTGATCGGTATTCTTGTCACGCTTCTCGTTCAGAGTTCCTCCGCGACCGACATGATGGTGATCAGTTTCGTAAACTCCGGACTCCTGACCCTTTCCCAGGCGATCGGCGTCATCATGGGCGCAAACATCGGAACAACGGTCACCGCGCAGATCACCGCTTTCAATCTTGCCGCGTTCGCTCCGTTCCTTGTCTTTACCGGCGCTTTGATGTATCTTTTCTTGAAAAAGGCTCTTCCCCGGCATATCGGCGCGATTATTCTCGGTTTCGGCATGCTGTTTGTCGGCATCGGCTTCATCAAGAGCGCGATCGCTCCGCTGGCGCAGAATGAACGGTTCATACACGTTCTGTCAGCTCTTTCCCATCCGCTGCTGGCTGTTCTGTTCGGTATCCTGTTCACAGCGCTTCTGCAGAGCTCTTCCAGTTCTGTCGTTATTTTTCAGGCGTTCGCCGTGGAAGGGCTGCTGACCTATGAACAGTGCGTATATCTCGTGATCGGCGCCGCAATCGGTGCCGTCACGCCGAATCTGCTGGCGTCCCTTACGACCGGCCGGAACGGAAAGAGGACCGCTCTGCTGAACCTCTATTTCAACATCATACGCGCAGTCATCCTGCTGCTTGTTATCACGATCTTCCCCCGCGTTCTGACCTGGATCAAGGCTCTGTCACCCAACGATATCGCCCGTCAGGTCGCCAACACGCATTCCATCTTCGCGATCATCGCCGTCATTCTGATGCTTCCCTTCTCCGAAGGGATCATCAAACTGACCTATCTGACTCTTCCGCTTCTTCCGGAAGAGCAGCGTCAGAAGGAGGAACGACAGCTCATCTATCTCGCCTCAACGGAGAAAATTGTCCCAGCCGTCGCGGTCCATCAGGCAAAACTGGAGGTCAACCGCATGGGCAAGATCGCCCGCAGCAATCTTGCTGCTTCCCTCGAGTATTTCTTCCATTCGGAGAAGGATCAGCTGTTCAATGAGATTGAGGACACAGAGGCAACTGTGGACTGGCTGGATCACGCGATCAGTGATAAACTGGTCGAACTTCGATCCCTGCATCTGCCTGAAAAGGATATTTTCCTGCTGTCCCGCATGATCCGCGTGACCTCCAACTACGAGCGGATCAGCGACCACGCCGAGAACATCATTGAATTCGCCGCCCGTCTGAAAGAAAACAAATCCAAAATGTCACCGGAAGCTTTGAAGGAGCTGAAGCAGATGTCCGATGCCGTTATCGCCTGTCTTGACACGTCCATGGGCATCTTTGAGAGCGAATCGTTCGATGACATGCAGAAAGCGGAAGATCTGGAGCAGAGCGTAGACGATATGCAGGAGCAGTTCATTCAGAATCACATCGTGCGTCTGATGGACAGCGGCTGCGATCCGCTTGCGGGCGTCATTTTCACGGATATGTGTACCGACCTTGAGCGCTGTTCCGACCAGGCTCTGAATATCGCCCACGCGCTCAAACGGGATCATACCGAACTGTAAGTCTTCCGGCAATTTCAATCTCATTTTCAAAAAGCTTCCGGGCGAGCTGCTCGCTCCGGAAGCTTTCTTCGTATGCAGTTATTACTTTGTGTCAGACCGCGTTCTCTGACCCGTTCCACTCTTTCTTTTTCCGGGTCCTTTTTTCATGAGCCAGAGTCCGCTTCCCATCAGAATCAGCGACAGCGCGCCTGTGGCGATCGCAGCCGCAGGCGGGATGCCCTTTCTCTGCGTCCGCGCAGTGTCATCCGGCAGATCCTCTTCCGGCTCCGGCGATGGTTCCGGTTCCGGCGTAGGCGTAGGTTCCGGCGTAGGTTCTACCGTCTGCGCAGGAGTGGGCTCTTCCGTGGGCTTGGACGTCGGCTCTTCTGTAGGCTCCGGTGTCGGCTCCGGCGTCGGTTCCGGAATGGTAGGGTCATAGAACGACAGCAGCGACCTGTCGATATTGTCGAACGCGTCATAGCCGGCTTCGACTGCTCCGGCAGCCATTCCGAACAAGTTGAAGGCATAGACTCCGCTGTCTCTTCGCACTGCAAAGCTGGTCTTCTGCTGGGAAACGTGTTTTTTAAACGCTTCCTTCGCCACCTCATACGCGTCTTTCCCGCCGAAGGCCTCCAGCGGTATGTGCGCGTCGATCGTAAGCTTGTTGATCGGGTACAGATGCAGATACAGCTTCTGCACCTGCCAGGTACCAAGCTGTTCCGCTGATTCCGGATCATAGGAGGGGTCTGCAGCCAGCGAAAACGCTTCAAGCGAAGCCTTTGCGGTCCTTTTATGCTGCCAGTGCCCGTATTCTCCCTCAGTATCCTGCGCAAACACGACGACCGGATGATAGGTCCGGTACAGCCGGACAATAGCCAGAACAAGGTTGTCGTAAACGAAAGTGGCTTTCAGTCTTTTGGAGGCGTCATTCGGCACATCCGGAAAGCCCATAAACAAAGGCCGATTTCTGAGCCCCATCGTCCACGCGCCGTTCTCTGCTTCCGTCATTCGCGTTCTGTTCATGCAGGTAACGAACGCAATCGTTCCTGAATAGCCTTTTTCCGCACCGTAATACGGAACTACCGATCCCAGATACAGCACATCATCATCCGGATGCGTTGCGATCAGAAGATAATCCAGATGGTCCGGTGTTTCTGTCCATTCATGAAACGGCTCCGGCAGAGTTCCTTCGCCGAAGACATGCAGCTGTGACAATTTTTCTTTGTTCTTTCCGATGAGAATGATGGCGGACCTTGCAGCCGGATCCAATGGAATGACTGATTCCGGATCAGAATCCAGTATTCGGTTCGACAGTTCTTTCCATTGCCGGTCGTACTGGATGACCCGCACACTTTCCGGAAGGTTCAGCCATTGCAGGCACAGTTTCGCTGCAGGAACATTTTCTTTCCATGATACCGTGATCTTTGTCCTTGGACGGAGCGTCGCATATGATGTCAGGCGAGGGTTGAGTATCTCCTTCAGGGTATCCGGATCTGCACTGACAGTAACGGAGCAGCTTTTGGTAAGCTCCTCCGCCTTCTGCTGATTCTCTGCAGCTGTCATGGCGGGCATACCGCATAGAAATACCATGCAGAGTATGATCAGTTTCACGATGATCCGTTTCATAGTGTCCATGTCTGATTCAGCTGATCAAAAGATACAGAGCATCCATCTGTTCCACGATCTCGCCGATCCTGTCCCCGAACTGCAGAATAGCGCTGAACTGTTCATCAACGGAACGCTCACACCGATAGAGAACATAAGAACCTTCTTCCTCGCACAGCATGGCAAAGCCTTCCCTGATTCCAAACGAAGAGACTTTTTCCGCAGAGGTGCTCAGGTCAAACCATCCTACCTTAGTCTGCGCGTCCGTTCCCGCTCCGAAATGATACGTATACAGCAGATCCGGCTTCTCATCCCCGTTCAGATCGCTCAGGATGATATCCAGAAGGCCTTTCCCGTCATCTCCTTCTCCGATTCGATAATAATTCCCTTCATATATCACATAGGAATAACCGAGCCCCATGTGGCGGATAACCGTGCATCCGATGCTTTCGTCCATATCCTCAGGGGTCATATCCATCCAGTATTGCGGAAGAAAGACGTCTTCATCATAGGATTCGATTTCATCGTCCGAAATACCGAGTTTCGTCACATCCGGCTCAAAGGCTGGATTACGGAGACCGTCATAAAAACGGTCCGGCATCGGGGTAGGCTCCGGTGTCTCCGTAGGAGCTTCCGTAACGGACTGCGGCGGTTTGCTTGCTGCGCGCGCACGGTGCTGGATCCAGGTTGTCACACCCATCGATAACAGAAGCAGAAGCACCGCTCCGGTAATATACAGCAGAATTCTGATCGTTTTATTCAGTGGTTTTTTCATTTGTTTTTTCCGTGATTCATGATTCGTCTATCTGCAGATTCTGAAACAAACCCGCATTTTCTTGTATCTGGGATTATAGCATATTCCGCTTATCCCCGCAATGTGTCGAGATCTGTTCCCCCAGTCTGCCCGCTCAAAATTAAAACTTTATCCAAAAATCGGACACATTCACGTGCTACAATGTCGATACGGTCAAGGTTTCATGATCTTAGGCGCTTTCCGCGCCGTCAGGCTTATTGCTGCTTTATGGCCGGCCGTCCTACCGGGACGTTCTCCAGAAAACGGAGACCTGTGTTCCGTCAATTGTTTTTCCCAGGAAAGGAGTTTTATCCGGTACGCTGCCTTTTTCGGGTGCATACCGCGAAAGAATATATGCGCAAGATCTGTATCATTCTTCTGGCCAGCATTCTGCTGACAGCAATCAGCCTTCCTGCTTTTGCAGAAGGCGAGGATATCCATATTGATCCGGTTCATTCCAGTCAGGAATACAAGGATATGCTGATGGATTCCTTTGACCGGACGGTGCTCGGTCAAAACGCAAATGTGAGGGAGCAGCTGAGAAAAATCCTCTATCTGGACTCGGTCACTGTTGACGCCGCGGCGTACAACGCTATTATCTCTTCCGTCAACGACGCCATTTCTTCCAGGACCCTTTCTCCCGGCGCATCTCTGGATTCCTATACCAAAGAGGACCTTGAAATCGCGGTCAGCCTGATCAGTCAGATCTGCAATGCCCTCGATCTGGACTTTACCATGGATCCCAGCATCGATTCTCAGAATGAATATGCGCGGGTGATCACCATCCGCAAGGACGGGATCGTCCTCGGAAAGATCAATTCCGACGCAAAGACGGATGTCGCCGGCCGCGGCTCCGTTATCTGGCTCATTTTCGCCGGGTCCCTGGCGATTCTCGGCGTTTCGTCAGGTATGATTCTGCTCACCAGGAAAGAGGCATGACAATGGAAGCTGTCGACCGTCCGGACAAAACCGGGCTGAAAGTGCTGGGAATTCTGCTTCCGTTTCTGCTGATCTTCTTCAGTCTTTTCTTTATCAGCGTCTATCTGTACCAGACCGTACTGGAAGAAACCGCCTATTTTTCCTTATTGGTAGGAGATGCCGCGCCGCGATCTGTGGATGATTTCGATACCGGATTCGTTCCGGCGGAAAGACCTGAACGGTTGACACAGATCCCTTCCATCGGATATGGAAAGCAGTTCGCACGTCTGAATGTCACCTGGTCCGGTGACCGCTGGGACATTCTCAATGTTCCTGTCTATCTGGGAGCCGATAAGGAGATCCTGAAGAAAGGCGCAGGCATGTCTTACGCGTCATTCTTCCCCGGAGAAGGCCGGTGCACGATCATCTCCGCCCATGTCACACGTTACTTCGCGGAGCTGGAATCAACTCCCGTCGGAGCGACAGTCACGCTTGAAACGAATTACGGTCCCTACCGCTATGAAGTCATCGAAAAGCATGACGGCGTCAAAGGCTCCGACCGCTGGTATATGGACTCATCTCTCGATTATGATCTGATTCTGTATTCCTGTTATCCACGGGACAACGGCGGCAAGAGACGTACGGAACGGTGCGTGCTGTGCTGCACCCTGACGCAAGGCCTGGAGGTGAGCAAGTGAAACTGTCCAAGGCCATTGGAACGCTGATCCTGACCTGTCTGATCACGCTCGGCGTGTTCCTTGTGCTGATCAGTTCTCTGTTCAGTTTTCTTATCCTGAATCCGGTGTTCCTGAAAACATTTGTTCCTTCCCGCTCATACTGTGCTGAGATGCGGGAACAGGTCGGAAAAAATCTGGATCATATCGCGATCCTGTACGGACTGAATGAAGGCTCCCTGACTGATATCGTGACAGACGAAGAGATCCGGTATTTCACCGGGCTTTCGATCGACAGACTGTTTGATCGTTCCGAGACGACCGACCTCTCCTATCCAAAGGATCCTTTTTCCGATTATCTCCGGGAACACACTGCCTACAGTGAACAGGCCGCGGCAGATTTTTCCGAAGACTGCGCAGATTCGGTTACCCAGGATCTGATGTCCCTGAATACGGATATTGTCTTGTCGGCAGCAACTGCCGTCCGGTCCTCCAGATTCGCGAAACTGTCCCCCATTCTTTCTGCGGCATCCATCCTGCTGGTGTTCGTTCTCTCTCTGATGATGCGTACCGTTCACTCCGAAAGACGGTCCGTTTCGTCGCTGTGCACTGCCGGCGGGTTTTTCTGCGGCGCTTCCGCGGTGTTCGTTCCCTTGACTGTGTTCTGGCTTTTCGATTATATCGGGAGAATGAATATCGCTGTGTCGCCGGTCCGGACAGCGCTGACCGGCCTTCTCTCCGCTATGCTGTACAGCTGCCTGGCGGTATCCGGTGTGATCGTGCTGGTCAGTTTCCTTGTTCTTTTGATATCCAGTGTATTTGCGGCGAAGAAAAAGGCTCCTGCCTCGAAAGGAAAAGCGGAAAAACCCGGAAAAGCGAGTAAATCAGGCAAAAAAAGCATAAATAATCCTTGACAATCAGGTTTCCCTCCAGTATAATACTCGATGGTTTTAAGAAGAAGCACCCGCTTCTCACCTGCCGGCTTCCGTGCCGCGTCAAAGATAATATGAGTCTTTGTCTATAAGTGGGTGTTTCAATGCCCACTATTTTTTATTGGAGGTGTGTTTTCATCGCTACGCAGGATATGCTGATCAACGAAGAGATCCGTGATCCGGAGGTTCGCCTCATTGACGAGAACGGTCAGCAGCTCGGTATTATGGACGTTCGCGACGCGCAGCGTCTGGCTGACGAGCGCAACCTTGATCTTGTCAAGGTCTCATCCAATGTACCCCCCACTTGCAAACTCATGGATTACAGCAAGTATCGCTATGACATGATGAAGCGGGAAAAAGTACAGAAAAAAAACCAGAAAACCATTGAGGTCAAAGAGATCCGTCTTTCTGCCACGATCGACGTCCATGATATGGAAGTCAAAGCAAAGCAGTGCAGCAAATTCCTCGCTGATGGAAACAAAGTCAAGGTTTCGATCCGCTTCCGGGGCAGACAGATCACGAAAGGCGAAATGGGCGAAGACGTCATGACGGCCTTTTTTGAGATGCTCGACGGCAAAGCAACGATGGAACGCGCCCCCAAGCAAGAGGGCAGAAACATGTTTATGGTGCTCGCACCGAAAAATTGAAATTTTGTAGGAGGAACAAACCATGCCCAAGATCAAGACGCATCGCGGCGCAGCCAAGCGTTTTAACCTGACCAAGTCCGGTAAAATCAAGCGCGCCAAGGCTTACAAGAGCCACATTCTCACCAAGAAAACCACTAAGAGACTTCGCGGTCTCCGCCAGACCGGCTACATTGCCGAGTGCGAAGAGAAGAAGATCCGCGAGCTCATTCCGTATAAATAAGGAGGAACAGAGTCATGGCAAGAATTAAGAGAGCAGTTAACGCCGTTAAGAAGCGCCGCAAAGTCCTCCGCGCAGCCAAGGGCTACTGGGGAGCGAAGAGCAAGCAGTACCGTGCCGCATCCGAGCAGGTCATGAAGTCGATGGCATACGCGTATGTCGGACGCAAGAACAAAAAGCGTGAATACCGTCGTCTCTGGATCGCCCGTATCAACGCGGGTGCCCGTCTGAACGGTACGACCTACAGCCGCCTGATCAACGGACTCAAGCTCGCGAACGTCGACATCAACCGCAAGGTTCTCGCAGACCTCGCTATCTCGGATGCGAATGCGTTCGCAAATCTGTGCGAGATCGCAAAAGCAGCCCGTAATTAACGGGCGTGGAAAAACGCCGAGGATCCGAAAACTCCGGATCATGCGTAAATTATCAGAAAACAGAGAATGGTTTCGGCCATTCTCTTTTTTACGCTGCTTCATACAGATTCCGTTCGTCCGGATCAGCGAAATGCAAATAATACAGTTGTCCAATGCACAGTTTCATGATATATTGTCTTTGATACAGAAGAGATGAAACGCTTGTTTTTCCCTTCTCAAATGCTGAAATGAGGTGATGATCAATGAATCCTATCCTGCGTAAAAGAAGAATGCTCCTTCCGCTTTGCCTGATTCTCTGTTTCTGCCTGCTGCTGACCGGATGCAAAGACCGTCCGACCAGAACCGCGGACAAACTGTTCGAGAGTCTGGATGTCATGGCTCCAAACGGAGAAGCCGTCAGCCAGGCGCGGGCGGCATATGACTCGCTGGACGAAAAGCAAAGGGAGAACCTGGAGCACCTGGATCAATTTCTGGAAGCGGAAAAAGAGTATTACGCCCAGGAAGTGGATAAGCTGATCGACTCCATCGGTACAGTCACGCCGGAAAGCGGTCCCGCAATCGAAGCCGCGAGAAAAGCGTATGAGGCTCTGGATCAGGAAGTTGCCGCAAGAGTCAAAAAACTCAACGCACTGCAGGACGCGGAGATCGAATATCCCGCCCAGAAAGTGGATGCCCTGATCGATTCGATCGGTACGGTCAGCCTGGACAGCGGAGACGCGATCGAAGCCGCAAGAAACGCGTATGAAGCTCTGGATCAGAAAGTCGCCGCAAGAGTCAAAAAGCTCAATACGCTCGAAGAGGCTGAGAAGGAACTGCACAAGGTTACCGTGGAACACGCGGCTCTTGAGATCGACCATCTGATCGAGGCGATCGGAACGGTCACGCTGGAAAGCGGGGACGCGATCGAAGCTGCAAAAGCCGCGTATGCGTCAGCTGATCAGGAAGTCGCCGGACTCGTTTCCAAACTCCCGGAACTCGAAAAAGCTGTAGATGAATTCCATCATCTGGAAGTGCTGAGAGACGCGGAAGCGATGGACAAAGAAATCCTGTCGCTCGGCACGATCACACTGGAAAGCGGGCCGGACATTGAGAAAGTCCGCGCGCACTATGACGCTCTGGACGGAGAGATCAAAAAGGAAGTCCGGGAACTGAAAACCCTGACTGCAGCTGAAGAACAGTTTGTCTACCTCGGAAAACTGGCGCAGGCAGAGGCCGTCGATCAGGCAATCGGCGCGCTCGGAGAGATCACGCCCGAGAAGAAAGCGGACGTGGAAACGGTACGCAAGCAGTACGAGAAACTGCCGGCGGATGTTCAGAAGCTTGTGACTCAGCTGAATGTACTGGAAGACGCGGAAGCTACCATGTTGGGATATCAGGATGAGGCCGCTTCCGCGGAGATCAAGAAGCTGCTGGACGCGAAACAGTATGCTGAGGCGATCGAATACGCGGAAAAGCAGATCGCAGGCCGGGCTCCGGAAAAAGTTCAGGGCAAGGTCGTCGAATACTGTGTAAAGGCATATGTGGAAGAAGCCAACGCGCAGATGAAGGACAAGCACTATGAAGCGGCGGACAATTTGCTCAGGACGTGCGCCGACCGCTATGCGTCTGCGAATCAGAATGACGTCAAGGCGACGCAGAAAAAGCTTGACAAGGCGATCGCAGAGCCGAAAAACGGACAGGTCTTTGACACAAAAGCCCGCGGCGGGTACTGCGAGCTCACGATCAAATCCGGAAGCACGCCGGTCTATATCAAAGTCGTAAGTCAAAAAGATGAAAGCGTCATTGCGACGTTCTATGTCCGGAAAGACTCCTCCAGCAAGATCAAGCTCAAAGACGGCAAATACAGCTTACGGTACGCGACAGGCGATAAGTGGTACGGAGAGAAAGATCTGTTCGGAAGCGGGACACGCTATTACAGCGCAGATACCACGCTGGAGATGAAGACCACACGCAGCGGAAATCGCATTTCCTATCAGACTTACACCATTACTCTGTACACGGTCGTAGGAGGAAATATGAGCACAACCAAGATCCCGCAGGATAAATTCTGATCCGGTGATTACAGTGACACCCGGAGCATACAAATGCTTCGGGTGTTTTTGATTGGAGAAAGATTATTCAACTGTCAGTTCTACGCGTTTTTTCCTGCGGACCGGATCGGGCGCTTTATGAAACAGCCTCCACCAGATCAAAGACAGTACCCCGATCCCGCAGACAGCCATCAGTACGATCCGCCATACCTTCCACTCTTTCAGATAATAACCCAGCAGAAAATCCGCGGCGGTAAGAATCAGTGCGCCGCCGATGAGCCACGGGATATTCTTTTTGGAGAATACTTTCTTGAGCGGAATATCAGGAAACAGAAGTTTCCAAATAAGGGCGAATAATCCGAGGATCAGCCCGATCTCCAGAAGCAGCATCAGCAGGAACCGTCCGACGGGGGACGCGATCAGCGCTGACAGAAGGACGTTGATCAATTCTCCGATTCCCCACAGTGGCAGCATGATCAGCGCGCGGACGGGAAGCGGAAGCTTCTGGATCCGTATGCGGATCTGTTCCCTCCAGGTAAGGGGTTCATACTGATCTGTCTCCAGGATATAGCTCCGGTGCTCGACCGTATCGACCGTCGTGATGTGAGAGGGGTCCGTTTTGCTCTGTTCGTTCGGCTTTAACAGATTCTCCGGATCGCTGACAACATTGTTGACGAGCAGGCTTGCCGCGGTAACGGTCGCCGCAGTGCCCGCGGCGATCTTCCGCTTGATTTTTTTCTCTTTTTCCATCCCGTTTCCTCCGGTTCGGCTATGTCCGGAAACAGACCGGTTTTCCGTACGGAATCCATTCCGACAGTTTCATTATATCCGATAAATACCGGATTGTCTATTGCCGTACAGTTCCGAATCGTGTTTGCGGTCAGTTGACAAAAAAGACTTCCGATAGCTATAATGCTCACAGAACAAAAGGATCGAATGCATTGAGGAGCATAATAAATGGAGCGTTATGAGGTAACCGGTATGAGCTGCGCAGCCTGCGCCGCCCGTGTGGAGAAGGCAGTTTCTTCCGTGGAAGGAGTCACAGGCTGCACGGTCAGCCTTCTGACAAACTCCATGGCGGTGGAAGGAACCGCCGATTCCTGTCTTGTGATCACCGCGGTTGAAAAGGCCGGCTACGGCGCATCCCTGAAAACCGCGCAGAAAGCGGCCTCCTCTTCTGACGTGGAAAACGCGCTCAAGGACCATGAAACTCCCGCTCTGATTAAGAGGCTGATCGCCTCCGTTCTTCTGCTGATCCCTCTTATGTACGTCTCCATGGGACATATGATGTGGGGATGGCCTCTTCCGGCTTTCTTCGACGGCAACCATATCGCCATGGGGCTTGTGCAGCTCGTTTTATCCGCAGCCGTCATGGTGATCAACCAGAAATTCTTCATCAGCGGGTTCAAAGCGCTGTGGCACCGCGCTCCCAACATGGATACTCTGGTGGCGCTCGGTTCCTTCGTATCGTTCATCTGGAGCGCAGGCGTTCTGTTTCTGATGACCCGTGCGCAGCTGGACGGAGACTCGGCTCTCGTTTCGAAACTGATGATGAGTTTCTATTTCGAGTCAGCCGCCATGATCCTCACGCTCATCACGGTCGGAAAAATGCTGGAGGCGCGCTCCAAAGGCAAAACGACTGACGCTCTGAAGCAGCTGATGCGTCTCGCGCCTACGACGGCAGTCATCCTGAAAGACGGGATGGAGACCGAGGTCCCCATTGAACAGGTCAAAAAAGGCGACGTTTTTATCGTACGCCCCGGAGACAGCATTCCCGTCGACGGCATCGTGCTGGAAGGCCGGAGCGCCGTCAACGAATCCGCGCTGACCGGCGAAAGCGTTCCGGTCGACAAGGAAGCCGGCAGCGTTGTCTCCGCAGCGACCGTCAACCAGAGCGGCTGGCTGCGGTGTGAAGCTTCCCGCGTTGGCGAGGATACAACCCTGTCGCAGATCATCCGGATGGTCAGCGACGCCGCCGCGACCAAAGCGCCGATCGCGAAGATCGCCGACAAAGTATCAGGCGTATTTGTTCCCGTCGTGATCTGTATCTCCGTCGTCACGCTGATCGTCTGGCTCCTGATCGGACAGTCATTCGGCTATGCTCTGGCGAGAGGGATCTCTGTTCTTGTGATCAGCTGCCCCTGCGCTCTGGGGCTCGCCACTCCGGTTGCGATCATGGTCGGCAATGGGGTCGGCGCGCGGAACGGGATCCTTTTCAAAACTGCCGCTTCCCTGGAGGAAACCGGAAGGATCGACGTCATCGCTCTGGACAAGACCGGCACCATCACAAAAGGAGAACCCCAGGTAACGGATCTGATCCCGGCAGATGGCTTTTCCCAGGCAGATCTTCTCTCGCTTGCCGCCTCTCTGGAACAGAAGAGCGAACATCCGTTCGCGAAGGCAATTATGGAGAAAGCCTCCTCCTTTGGAATCCTTCCGAACGCGGCGGATCAGTTCTCCGCTCTCGTCGGAAACGGCGTACAGGCAAGGATGGACGGTCACCTGCTGACAGGCGGAAGCATGCGCTTCCTCTCTTCCCATATCTCTGTTCCCGATACGCTTGTGAAAGAAGCGGAAAAGCTTGCCGATCAGGGGAAGACGCCTCTTCTGTTCGCGCAGGATGACGCTGTGATCGGCTTGATCGGCGTCGCGGACGTTATGAAGGAAGACAGCCCGGACGCGATCCGGGCGCTGAAAAACATGGGACTCCGCGTCGTGATGCTGACGGGAGACAATGAGCGGACCGCTCACGCGATCGGAAAAGCCGCAGGCGTCGACGAAGTCGTTGCGGGCGTGCTTCCGGACGGGAAGGAAGCTGTGATCCGTCGGCTGTCCGGATACGGAAAAGTCGCGATGGTGGGTGACGGGATCAACGATGCTCCCGCTCTGACGCGCGCGGATATCGGAATTGCGATCGGCGCCGGAACGGACGTCGCGATTGATGCCGCGGACGTCGTGCTGATGCATTCCCGGCTCAGCGATGTCGCGGCCGCGATCCGGCTGAGCAGGGCGACTCTCCGCAACATCCATGAAAACCTGTTCTGGGCGTTTATTTACAACATCATCGGCATTCCGCTCGCTGCCGGCGTTTTCATCCCGCTGTTCGGCTGGGAGCTGAACCCCATGTTCGGCGCTGCCGCAATGAGCCTTTCCAGTTTCTGCGTCGTTACGAACGCGCTGCGGCTGAATCTGTTCCATCCGCACGACCCGTCCCATGACCGTCCCCGGCACCGCAAGCAGCAGGTACAGCCGGAGAAAGAACTTGCTTTGGAAGAAGAAGCTGACTCTTTGGAGTCCTCCTCCCCCGTCGCAGCGTCTGAAGACGGTGAAGTCATCCGTCTCTCGGTGGAAGGCATGATGTGCCCTCACTGCGAGGCAACGGTCAAAAAAGCTCTGGAAGCGCTTCCGGAGATTCTTGAAGCGACCGCGGATTATGAAACGGATTCCGTTACGGCCCGGCTCAGTTCCCCTGTCGATGAAGCTGCAGTCCGTTCCGCTGTCGAAAAGGCAGGTTACACGTTCCTGGGAATCCAGAAATAACATGGTACCGATCGAAAAACGGCTCCGCAGATCTGCGAAGCCGTTTTGTGCTTTTCATTCAGTGTCGTTTTCCCAATACGATCAGAAACACTCCTCCGAGAAACGAAAGAAAACTTCCCGCGATAAAAGCGACCATCCATATGCCATGCCCATAGAAAGGCTGCCGGTATGACGAGATCTTCCCCGCTATCGGACCGGAATGTGCCATATTGGCCCCGACGGAGGATATGACAAGCCCTATCAGCACGATGCTCAGCAGGATCAGCGCGATCCCGATCACTCTTTTTGCCATCTGATTCTCTCCTTCTTATGCAGTCGCTCCCGGAAGCGCGTGTTACAGGCTCCCGGCATGTTTTTTGAGAATATGCGCATTCGCTTTCTCAAGGACTTTGATCAGATTCGGGTGCCAGAGCAGACGTCTGGCGTCCGCGTACCGCGCGAGACGGATCATTCTGATTTCATTTTTCGCCCGCGGATGGACGGCGGCCGGATCATAGGATGCCAGAAAGAACGTCACCTGTTTGCGTACGCCGGGTTTCTTGGGAAGATCGTACTCCGTAATCTCACAGAAGGAGGTATCCAGTTCGGCACGAATCCCCGTTTCCTCATAGATCTCACGGAGAGCGGTCTGTTCCTTCGTTTCCCCCGCTTCCACATGCCCTTTCGGAAATCCATAATGCGAATCATAGACCAGCACGTATTCCGGCTTTCCGCCCGTCCACGCGTACAGGACCGCTCCGCAGGAGTATTCCGTGCCGCTCATAGAACCGTTACAGTATCCGCAATCGGCTTGCGGGACGTATGGTTCGGCGAAGGCTTCGCTTCGTCAGCCGGATAGCCAATCGGCATCAGCAGAGCGATCTGCTCATTTTCCGGAAGGCCGAACGTGTCATGGACTTCTGTCGGAGCCATATAGCAGACCCAGCAGGATCCGATTCCCATATCCCATGCTGCAAGCATCATGTGCGTCGCAATGATTGCCGCATCCTGCTGTCCGGACGTGATGCCGCTCTCGAGAGGATTGTTCCATTCTTTCGACTTGTCGACCGCGACCGCCAGCACGACCGGAGCGTTATACGCGCATCTCGTAAGAGCGCGGATCTTTCCGATCGCCTCCGGGCTCTTCAGCACGTAGATATGCTGTGGCTGGTTGTTCTTGGCGGTAGGCGCGAGCCGCCCCGCTTCCAGGATCCTGTTCAGTTTTTCCTCTTCGATCTCCCGCTGGCTGTACGCGCGTACGGAATAGCGCTCTTCCATCAGTTTCAAAAGCTCCATGTCTTTCTCTCCTGTCTTTTTTCAATTCTATTCAGTTCCATCCCTGCATGCGGTCCATGACCGCATAGAGTTTGAGAAACTCTTCGTCTTTCATTTCGACGGTATCGCCGAGTTCCAGAAGCCGCGTGCTGTCAGGTGACTGTTCCCAGACCGGTAGACCGCTTCCGTTCGGGTCCCCCGAGACCGCAAAGTTCTTAAAGTACGCCATAATGGTCCTGGACAGATATCGGTCATGCTCATCAAACAGCTTGGAATCCTCGGGGATGTTTCCGTAGCAGTAGATCAGCTCGCCGCTGTGCCACGGTCCGAGTCTTCCGTTCTTCCTGCTGAAGCAGTATTCATACGCCGGGATCCCGTTCTCGCTCGCGAGCCGGTTCAGGCAGTAATGCGGATAATTGAAGAAGACGACACCGTAGATCTTCGCCCAGTATTCGTCCGCTTCCTCATTCGTTTTCGGATCATACAGCGCAAGCACTTCGTCCGCGTATTCCTTGAAATACGCCCGGACCTTTCCTTCATAGTTTTTCAGATCCGCATGACCGAAGATTATGAACGGACCGCTTTCCTCGCTGTTGTATCCATGCAGGATCTGCTGCTCGTTATGGATGCCTTTCCGGTAGGATTCATACGGCGTCTCGGTCAGCGCGTACCCGTCTACCGTAATATGATGCTGGGTATACGCCTCATCCGTCAGCGTCTTCGCGTCGATGGCGCGGAGCTCGGCGACCGTCCGCGCGCCGTAGCGCGCTTTCAGTTCCGCTCCGGACGCGAGGGCTTCGTCAAGAAGCCGGAACGAATGCGGCGGCTCGACCGACGCAACGGTCGAGCTTTCCAGGATCACACGGTTGAACAGTCCTTTCGCAAGAGGCGAAGTGCAGAGCGCGGAAACAGACGCCGCTCCTGCGGATTCGCCGGATACGGTGACCAATTCCGGATCTCCGCCGAACGCGGAGATGTTTTCCTTCACCCACTCAAGCGCTTTGATCTGGTCCAGCAGTCCGTAATTGCCGGTCGTCCCGTTCGGAGACTCTTCCATCAGTTCCCTGTCCGCGTAAAACCCGAACACACCGAGCCGGTAGCCGAAATTCACGACGACCATGTTCTCGGCTTCCGAGATCCCTTTTCCGGAATAATCTCCGTACCAAGGCTGGCCGGTCTGCAGCGATCCCCCGTGCACATACACAAGCACGGGCAGTTTTTCAACTTTCCCCGCGGGTTTCCAGATATTCAGATACAGCCCGTCCTCGCTGACGGGAGGGATGTAGTTATCTCTCAGGGAGATCCGGTAATCATGATATCCTATGATCTGCCGGAGCGAATTGTAGATCGGCGCGTTGGTAGGCTGCATGCACATCGGGCCGAAATGATCCGCCTCCAGAATACCGTCCCAGGATTCCGGATCCTGCGGTTCTTTCCAGCGAAGCTCTCCCACAGGAGCCTTCGCGTACGGGATCCCTGCAAACAGTTCCACGTTCCTGGACTGAATGACCACTCCCCGGACATCCCCGTATTTTGTGGAAACGGTCTCCGTTCTGACCGGTCTTGCGCCTTCATATGCCGGAACAGGCCTCACAGGCGGCCACGTCAGAAAAAAGATCACGGCGAAGCAGAGAATCCAGCCTGCCCAGCTCAGCAGTTTCCAGTACCATTTGCTGTTATGAAGGGCCTTAACGATCAGCCAGACGAAAAGCGCCGTCACGGCGATCAGCAGCGGGAACGCGATCAGAACGTTCTTGTTCAGTTCCAGAGCCGCTGCCATCAGAAAGAACAGTACGGCTACGGTGATACAGAATCCAATCATACTTTACCTCGGGATTAAACGGAAAAAGCCGGAAGCGGAACGGGTCCTCAGACAGGATTGTCCGAAACCCGATTTCCATCCGGCATCAAAGGTCACTCTTTGCTCTGCTCTTTTGCTTCTTTCTTCTTGTGATAGTCGTCTACCGCAGCCTTGACAGCTTCCTCCGCGAGGACCGAACAGTGGATCTTGATCGGCGGCAGTCCTTCGAGCGCCTCCACGACCGCTTCATTCGAAAGCTGCAGCGCCTCGTCGATGCTCTTGCCCTTGATCAGTTCGGTCGCCATCGAGCTGGTCGCGATCGCCGCGCCGCATCCGAAAGTCTTGAATTTCACGTCCTCTATGATCTCATCATCATTGACTTTGATAAACATCTGCATGATGTCGCCGCACTTGGCATTTCCGACCGTGCCGACACCGTCCGCGTCCGGGATCTCGCCCACGTTGCGCGGATTCTTGAAATGATCCAGTACCTTTTCCGAATATACCATATTATTCTCCTTTCGGATAAATCGGGGACATATCCCTGAGTCTCTGTACGATCGATGGAAGCACATCCAGCGTATAATCGATCTCTTCTTCCGTCGTCAGTTCCGACAGCGTCATCCTAAGCGATCCGTTCGCCGCCTCATGCGAAATGCCCATGGCGAGCAGCACATGCGAGGGATCCAGAGAGCCGGAAGTGCACGCGGATCCGGAGGACGCCGCGATCCCGTTCATATCCAGCCAGAGCAGGATGCTTTCGCTCTCGATGTACCGGATGCAGAAATTGACATTGTTCGGAAGTCTCAGGTCCGGATGCCCGTTCAGCGTCACATCCGGGATCCTCTCTTCGATCCCGCTGATCAGCCTGTCGCGGAGCTTTTTCATCTTTTCGCCATTCTCTTCGAGATGTTCCGTCTGATACCGGAGCGCCGCCGCGAGTCCGACGATCCCCGGGATGTTTTCCGTTCCGGCGCGCTTCTTGTTCTCCTGCGATCCGCCGAGAACGAGGGCAGGCACGCGGACGCCTTTTTTGATATACACCGCGCCGCATCCCTTCGGCCCGTGGAATTTATGGGCAGTCAGCGTCAGAAGATCGATGTTCATCTCCTGCACGTCCACCGGCACGTGCCCGACAGCCTGGACCGCGTCCGTATGGAACAGGACGCCTGCCTCCCGGCAGACCGCGCCGATCTCGCGGATCGGTTCGATCGTTCCGACTTCGTTGTTGGCGAACATGACGGAGACCAGAACGGTATCTTCCCGGATCGCATCTTTGACCTGCTCCGGCGTCACCAGTCCGTACTGATCGACCGGCAGATACGTCACATCCGCGATCCCCTCGTTTTCCATTGCCATCAGCGTGTGCAGGATCGCGTGGTGTTCGATCGCCGTCGTTATGATATGCTTTCCTTTTTTCCGGTACGCGTGCGCAACGCCGCGAAGGATCATATTGTCTCCCTCGCTCCCTCCGCCGGTAAAGACGATCTCCGACGGATCCGCGGCGTTCAGGCATTTCGCGACCGTCCGCCGCGCCTCATCCAGGCCTTTGTGGGCGTCCCGGGCAAACCCGTGAAAACTGCTCGGATTGCCGTAATACTCCGTATAATACGGAAGCATGGCTTCTACGACCTCGGGAAGCACCTTCGTCGTAGCGGCATTGTCAAGATAGACTCTTTCCATTCTCATTCCTTTCTTTTATCCCCCGGTAATCCTCCGAGAGATCCTGCAATGTGGTTTCCTTCAGAACGGTATCGATCCGGTTCTGAAGCGTTAAAAACAAAGGTCTCGCTCCGCAGAAGCACGCGTTTTCACACACCTCCGCGTCTGTTCCGACGCATCCTGCGATCGAAGTCGATCCTTCCAGCGCGCTCAGGATCTCAAACACGGTGATATCCTTCGGGTCGCGGGTCAGAGCGTATCCCCCGCTTTTTCCCCTGACGGTATTCACGATCCCCGCTGATTTGAGAGACCGCATCAGCTGCTCGAGGTACGCTTCCGAGATATCCTGTTCCGCCGCGATAGCAGACAAAGAAGCCGGCCCGCTGTGCCGCCTTCCAGCAAGTTCCACGATCGCTCTGAGACCGTATCTTCCTCTTGTTGACAGTTTCATATTTTAATCCCTACTATTCTGCTCGGGTTTCAGTATAGCACTCTGCCGGATGGCTGTCAATCGGAAAAACGTAAAAAAGGCGGCCGACGCCGCCTGAAATGTTATGTAATTTATCTGGCCGATCCGAGGAAGAACAGCGCGACCGTTCCGGGACCGGAGTGAGAGCCGATGACAGGCCCGATATAATGGATCAGATCGACTTCTTTGCCTCCGGAGTACTCTTTGACCATGTCCGCGAGAATCTGCGCATCTTCGGCACAATCCCCGTGTCCGATGAAGACCGGACCGTGAGCCTTATCCAGCGCAGTATCCCGGTACCGGTCGGCCATTGCCTTCAGGCTGCGCCGGCGGCTTCTCGCCTTATCGACGCTGACAAGATGCCCGTCCTTGTCCACGTGCAGAACCGGCTTGATCCCGAGCATCGTACCCACCAGAGCGGTCGCCGCGCTGACGCGGCCTCCCCGCTTCAGATAGACCAGATCGTCCACCGTGAACCAGTGGCATACGTTCAGGCGGATATCCTCCACATACCGGAACACTTCCTCGATGGTTGCGCCTTCCTGCTGCTTTTTCGCGGCAAGATAGACCGTAAACCCGAGACCGCCGGAGTACGCAAGCGCGTCCACGGACAGAATCTTCCGCCCGGGGAAGTCCTGCTTCAGCTGTTCGATCGCCGCCAGAGACTGTTCGTACGTCGTGGAACCGCCGGAGGAAAAAGCAATATAGAGAACATCGGCCCCCTTTTCCAGAACAGGCCGGAAAGCTTCCACAAAAGACACGGAATTGATCGCGGAAGTACGGGAGCAGCGTCCGGCCCTCATCTGATTATAGAAATAAGGAACATCGGTCTCGCTGTTTTTCCGTTCGAAGTCCTCGTCCGTAAAACGGAACGTCATATCGATCATCGATACGCCCCATTCGTTGAGCATGGGTTCCGGTATGTCACATGCCGCATCCGCGAAAATTCTGTAATCCGCCATTCAAGTTTCACCCCTTCATCCTTGTTGTCATTTCACGATTGCTATATAGACCATATCGTTTTTTCGCAATTCCGTCAATCATTTGGCGGTCCTCTGCTGTCCCTATTTCTTGAATTTCCCAGAGTAGAATCAGAATCAGGGGCTCTACTCCCGGTAGAACCCCTGATTCTTCGGTGTTTTTTGGATAGGAATTACGGTTTCTTCTTCCTTGTATACGGTGTTTCCTCCAGCGGCAGCCTGGTACGGAATTTCCCGTCGCGGTTGTAGTACGCGTTCTGTACCGCAGCCGCGGTCGGGATCGTCGCGATCTCCCCTACGCCTTTCGCGCCGTAGGCAAGCTCTTCCATGGACGCCTTTCCGAGCGGAATGCTGTCGATCTCCGGGATCTGATTCGCCTTCCACAGTCCGAGCGTGCCGTATTTCGCAAGCGGCTTTCCGCTGCTTAGCGGGAAATCCTCCGTCAGCGCGTAGCCGAGTCCCATGACCACGCCGCCGTCGATCTGCCCTTCCAGCGCAACGGGATTGACGGCTCTTCCGATGTCATGGACCGCGGTCACTTTCGCGATCCTTCCTTCCTCATCCAGTTCCACGACATGGGTCGCGTATCCGTAGGCGATGTGGGAAACGGGATTGGGTTTGTCGGAACCGATCTTATCCGTAATGCCCGTATATTCACCGAGGAAGGACTGTCCTTCCAGCTGATCGATTCCCCCGGCTTTTTCCGCGGCTTCCCTGACAAGGAGGGCCGCCCGTTTCGTCGCTTCTCCGGTAAACAGAGTCTGCCGCGAAGCGGTCGTAACGCCGGCGTCCGGAGCAAGCGCCGTATCCGGTTCGTGATAAACGACCATTTCGGGAGGAACGCCGAGCGTTTCGATCACCATCTGCATCTGTACGGTCCCCATTCCCTGACCGATGCAGGCGGCTCCCGAATGCAGATGCACCTTCCCATCCAGGATCTCGATCCTGCATCTTCCGGTATCCGGGATCCCGACGCCTACGCCGGAATTTTTCATGGCGCAGGCGATTCCCGCTTTCGGATTCCTTTCAAGGATCGGCCGGACCGCGTCCAGCGTTTCGACCAGCGCGGTCGTCTCGTCGGCGATCTGACCGTTCGGCAGTACCTGCCCCGGCCGGATCGCGTTCCGGTAACGGATCTCAAACGGAGTGATCCCCACCATTTCCGCCAGCTGATTCAGGTTGCACTCCATCGCGAAATTGCTCTGGGTAACGCCGAACCCGCGGAACGCCCCCGCGGGGGGATTATTGGTATAGATCGCTTTCCCGTCGATATCGATATTCTGGAAGTTGTACGGACCCGCAGCGTGCGTGCACGCTCTCTGCAGAACGGGTCCGCCAAGAGAAGCGTACGCCCCAGTGTCCGAGATCAGCGTCGCCTTCATCGCGGTCAGATATCCGTTCTCATCGCAGGCAGTCGTAAAGTCCATCTCCATTGCGTGACGTTTCGGATGGATCAGAATGCCTTCCGCGCGGGAGAATGTGACCTTGACCGGCCGTTTCGTATGAAATGCAA
>JAEEGL015472007.1_pt1 | contig 21637 bp, 2 predicted proteins | sample 9134231 | NCBI WGS metagenome assembly JAEEGL01 (sample SAMN16246548, study PRJNA631951) | gut metagenome | biome: gut microbiome; feature: rumen; material: fiber-attached | host: Bos | place: Iran: Karaj | collected 2018-10
ATTATTATTATTATTATTATTGTTATTATTTTTTTCTCTATCTGATTTTTCTCCAACTGATTTTTCATTATCTTGAGTTATTAAATTAAGAAAACAATAATTAAAAATTATTTTATCAAAATAATTTAAATTATTATGTTTTAATATTATAGCGAAATTATTTTTAAAATTAAAATTTTGAAAAGATTTTATTATATCATTATTTTTATAAAAATTATATTTAAATTTATTAGAAATATTATATTCATTTAATATTTCATTTTCATTAAATAAATAATGTTCAATTAGATAATTTATTAATTTTTCACTTTTAAAAGGTTTTAATATATAAAAGAAAATAAATTTAGAAAATGCGTTTGAATTATTTTCAATTTCTTCTTCTGGAAATTCAAAATTATTATAAAAATAATTTACTTTACTATTATTAATAATATTTTTTTCATCTGATAAATATTCTTCCCATAAATTAGAATTATTTTTAATATCATTAAAAATATTTTCAAATAAATTATTAATTTTATTTATTTTATTTAATATTATCCAATCTTCATTTTTAATTGATTTAATTGGACTTTTATTTATTTCTTCATTATTTTCATTATAATCATCATTATTATTTGTATAATAAAATGTTAAAAATAATATTCTTTTAAAATCTTTTGAAATTTCATCGTTTAAATATAAATTTAAAAATAAAAAAATTAATAATAAATTTATATGAATTGTATGATTTAAATTGCTTACAAAAATAGAATAAATTTTTGAATAAATAAATAAAATAAATCTTTTAATTGAATTTTTATCATAAACAAATTCATTTTTTTTATTTATATTATTTTTTATATAATTTGTTTCTTCATCTTCTTCAGAATTTAAATTATTATTTTCATCTTCATTTTCAATTGAACTTATCATATTAATTCTTTCTGTTTCTTCTTCATTTTCTTCATTAGAAGTTAAATTAATATTTTTATTATTATTATTCAATTGTTTATTTTTCTCAATTATTTTATTATTTTCATTTATTAAAAATTGATTAAAAATATCAAATAAAAATTCAAAATTTAAAATGAAATTATTATCAAATATAAAAAATTTATATAACCATTTATATATAATAGAACTATCATTAATAAATTTTAAAAATTTTTCATCTAAAATTAATTTTATAATTTCTAATTTTCTTTGTTTATTTTTTATATTATTTAAACAATTTGAATGCATTAAACAATTGTCTAAAAATTTTTCATTTAAAGTTTGAATATTTGATAATTTATCTAAATTACCAGATAAATCAAAATTAATAACTGATTTTATAATATTATTTTCTAAAATTAATTTTTTAAATTTATCTTTTATTAAATCATTTGAAATATTTTGATTCAATTTAAATAATTTTTCTTCTTGAGATTCAGTAATTTCATTTAATAATAATTGTTTTATATCATCTTTACTTATATTAAAATTAATAATAATCATATTAAAATAAATATCTGAATCAATTTTCATTTTTGTTTCATTATTTATATTATTTTTTAATATAAATAATTTAAAATTATCATATTTAAATGTGTATTTTATTTCATCTATAATTACTATTTTTTTTGATTTTTCTTCAATTTTTGTTTTATCATTTATTAAATTAAAAAAATAATAATAAATTTCATTTATTTCTTTTGCATTTTCTATAAATAAATTAGCTCCATTTTTAAATGAATAATCTAATTTTTCTTTAAATTCTGAAGAATTTAAATCAAATTCTATATTTTGAATATTTTTAGGTTTAATAAATTGTAAATATGATGAAATAATTTTTTTACTACTTTGTGTATAATCAATTATAAAAGGAATTTTATTTGCATTAAATTTTAAAAATATAAAATTTTCTTTTAAAAAATCATTAAATTTATCAATGCTACTACATAATTCATTATCTTTTTCATTTATATCTAAAAAATTATAAATTAAATTAACAAAACTAATTTTTTTAAATTCAATATTATCATCATTATTATTTCCATTTAAATTATTATTATTATTTTCAATTATTTCTTTACAATTTAAATATATATAGTTAGTTAGTTTATCTCTATAAGACTTATTTAATAAAGGAGCATATATTATATATGATGCAATATATATAAAATAATAATCAAAATATTTTAATAATATATCATTTGAATTTTTATTATCTTCAAAAATAAATTTATTTTGTTCTAAATTTTCTAAAAAACTTTTTATTTCTTTATTTAAACTTGAATATTTATTTATTTGAGAAACAAAATAATTTTTTTGATTTTCAATTTTTCCATTTTCATCTTCTAAATTTAATATTTTACCTTCAATTTCTTTAATTTGAATATTATAACCATTTATAGTTTCATTATATTGCTCAATTTGATTTTGTAAATTTTCAATAGCAATTAAAATATCACTTTGTTTAAAATAATTTTCAAAATATCTATTTAAATATTTAGCAAAATCACATAATGTTCCTGCTAATTTATAAGGTTTATTAAATTTATCTCCTGATTGATAATCACTATTATTTAATATTTCTTTAATTATTTTTACTAAAATAGTTGGAGAATTTGAATAATCAATTTTTGATAAATTTTTAAAAACTTTTGTTTCAAGATTTTTTTTTATATAATCATAATCTTCATGATTTTTATCATTATTTATTTCAAATACTTTATTTAATAAAAATTTACCGAAATTAAAATTTTCCCAAGTATTTTTTATTTCCATAATGTCATTTTCTTTAACTTTATTTAATAATGAAGTATATTTTTTAATTTTTTCATGAAAAGGTTGTAATATATTATTTAATTCCGATTTTTTTGCATTTAATTCTTTTATAACTAAATTTAAAGGTTTTTCATTATCACTTCTTTTCATTTTTAATGAATTTCTATTTCCATTTAATTCATTTATTATTTTTTTATTATCTTCAATTAATTTTTCATTTTTTATTTTATCTGGTAATAATTTATTAATATTAAATTCTAAATTAGATATTAATTCATTCGATTTAATTTTACTTTTTGATATTATTTCATAATTTTTATTTTTAGAAATTAATATTTCTTTATATTTTTTATAATATAAATTAATGAATTCTAAAAAATGCATATAATGTCTATTACATATTTTCATATCAATATAAATTTTATCAGAAAATTCTTCATATAAATTTTTAACATAATTATAAATATTCATTATTAATGTATTTAAATTTTTATCCATTGAAATATCTTTATTTGTATTTAAAAATAAATTATGATTTTGTAATAGTGAATTATCTTTTATTTTTTTAATATAATAAACATTTATATTTTTAATAATATATGTATATTTTGTAAATATCATTTCATATATATAAGTATTAGGTTGAATATTTAATACAATGAAAAAATTATTTTTTAATTTTTCTAATAATTCTTCGATCGGTTGTTTTCCATATAAAGTTTCATTAATAAAATTTATTTTATCTAATATTTCTTTAGGATTTAATAATATAACTATAATTTCTAATAAATAAATTTGATATTCCTGAGATAAATTATAATTATCAAATAATTCTTGATTAAATATTAGAAATATTTTTCTATTATTATATACAGCATTTTGAATACAATCTACTAAAAATTTTTTTTCGAAATTTTCTTTCCCTTTTTTTATTAATGAATTCAAATCAATTTGAATATAATTATATCCAAATATATATAAACTAATTTTTATTAAAACCTCTTTACCCATATTTTTATTTCCTATTAATAAAATATTTTTTTTAACATTTTCTAATAAATGCATAATATGTAAAATATAATTAATATATTCTTTATTATATTTATTAATTATATAATTTGAAGATTCTGAATTTTTTCCACCATTGCTTAAATAACTATCTTTATAAAATTTTGATAATTTATCTTCTATATATAAATCCATATCAATTCTTTTATCAATATATACATATTCTAATTCATTTTCAGGTATGTAATTCTTTTCTGGATTTTCATTATAAACATCTAAAAAGTTTTTACCGAACATATAAAAAGAATTATCATTAATTTTATCATAAAAATCTATATCTGTTTTATCTTGTTTAAAAATTGAAGAATATATTTGGCATATTTTTTCCATTAAAATATTTAAATCATTTTTATCATTTATTTTATTTGAAAAATGTGTATAAGTTTCATAAAAAAATAATTTTTTAATATATAATTGATATTCATTTGTATTTGTTCCTTTATATAAAAATAAATTAAATTTTTGTAATATATTTGAAATATCAAAAATATCAAAAGAATAATGAAAATTTTTAAAATTAAATAAAATATTATTTTGAAGAGTTTCAACTAATTTAAATAAAACTTGAATATATTGATTAGCTGTAATATTTGATGTGTTTGGTATGTAATTTCTAAAATGAAATTCTACAATTGGTTTAAAAATTGAAATATAATTATTTAAAATAAAATTTAAAGTGATTAAACTAAAATTAACTAAATATCTTTCAAAAATTGTTTCATCTTCAATTATTTCTTCACAATAATTTCCAATATTAATCATATTAACATCAATATAATAATTTATTTGATTATTTTTATTATTATACATACATTTAGTACTTAAAAATTTTCTAATATATTCTTGAATTTGAACAACATTTTTATTAATATGAATATCATCAATAAATATCAAACTATCTTTTGAATAGGCATCTCCTAAATTTTTTCTTTTTAATATATCTAAATTTTTATTTATATAATTCTCTAAATATCTTGAATCTTTATTGAACGTATTATTAATAACAATTTTTTTAATTTCGTTTGATTTTTCAAACTCATTTAATAAATAATTAATTAAACTAGTTTTTCCTGAAGAATTTTTTCCTAAAATAAATAAAGGAATTCTTCCTTTAATTAATTTTCTTAATATAAGTTGATAAGGTAAATTCTCATAAGTATAAATAAAATAATTATTATAATAAAATATTTTATTTTTTTCAATAGGAGGAAGTGGTAAATTTTCATATGTAGTGTTCCATAATACAAATTCAAAATCATCATTTAAATAATAATCAAAAATAGGCCCTTTCAAATCATCTGCTTTAAATAAATCACTTATTACTTTTTCAATTATAGTTTTAATTAAAAAATTAGTTAAATAATTCATTACATTTGCACATGAATAAATAAATAAATTTAAAACTTTTTTTTTAATTATATCTATTTTTGGTATATAATTTATATTATTTCTTCCTATTTTTTTATCAACAAAATCAAATTTTATTAAAAAACTTTCAAAAAAATTTATTAAATTTTTTGTTATGAAATTTTCGTTTATACAAAAATTTAAATATTGAATTTTATTGTTTAAAATAAATTCAATAATATTTGAAAAATAATTTTCAAATAAACCTTTTACATAATTTTTTAATTCTAAATTTAAATTTAATTTTATATTATTTTCAATATAAGAATATACAATATTTAACCAAGTGAAATCATTATTATTTATTACTATTATATTTTGATCTATTATAAAATTAGGATTACAATTTTTTATTGAATTAGTTTCAAATATAAATTTATTTTTATTTAAAAGAATATTTTCTCCATCAGGTAAAATAAATTCTTTTTGATTATTTAAATAAAAATTTTTTATATTTAAATAAAAATCATAATTTATATTTCCATCAAAAATTATAGATTTATATTTATTTATATTTTCTTCCTCATTTGATGAATTAATTAAATTATTTTCTATAATTTCTTCTTCATTTTGATCTTTATTTTGTTCATTTATATCATTTTCTTTACTTGAGTTATTATTATCATTTTTTTCATTTGTATTTAAATTATTATTACTATTTTTTTCTTCTTCTAAATTTTTTTTAGATAATGAATCTATATTTTCATTTAAAGTCTTTTCATCTGATTCTAATTTATTAATATTATCAATAGAATTTTTACTTGATTCTTCATTATTTTGATTTTTTTTATTATCCATAATATTAAAATTTCCTTTTTCTTCACCTATTGCCAAACTCATTAATCTATAATATTCATTTAATTCATTAATATCAAAAACAGTATCATTCAAAAGTTCTAAAATATTCTTTAAAAAATTATTATTACTTTGATAAGCGATTTGAATTTTATTTTCATTAAAAATATATTTATTATCCATTGAATTTTGAAAAATTTTAATAAATTCAAAAACAGGATATTTATCATTATTTTTTTTATTTAAAATTTTTGATATATAATTTAATGTAACAAGAATATTTGATTTTCCTAACAAACAATTTCCTAAAATAATAATAGAATTATAATTATTTAAACTATCATATAAATTCTTTATTTTTAATTCATAATTATTATTTGAAAAATGAAATTTATTTAAATATTTATTTATTTCTTTTTCAATTGAATCATCTATTATTTCATTTTGTTCTTCATTTTCTTTTTTTATTTCATTTTTTTTCATTTTTTTAATTTTTTCTAACTTTTGATTTTCTAACTCATCTTCAACATTACTGAAAATATTTTTTAATAATATTTCAAAATCTTCTAATTTTTTTTTATTTATTTGTAAACAAGGTCTCATTAAATTCAATAAGAAATTTTTAATAGAATTAAAAATAATATTTTTATCAACTCCACATAAATTTTCAAAAATGAAATTTTTTAATTTTTCAATTATTATAAATAATATATTCTCATTATTAATATTTTTATCGTTATATAAAAATTTATTTTTATTTATAAATAATTTCAAAGCAAATAAAATTTTATTAGTTACTTCTTCATAATTTAAAATGCAAATAATTTTTAATAAATATTTTAAATAAACTTTTACATCAATATTTTGAATACCAATAATTCTATTATAATCTTTTATTTCTTTATTTAATTCTGTATAATTATTATTTAATTTTAAACAATAAAAAATACCAAAATTTTTTTCTTTTATTTCATATTTTTCATTATTTTTTTCAGTATAAATTCCTTCTTCATTTGATATTTTAATATAATGATAAACTTCAATAATTCTATCAGTAAGTATTTTTATAATATCAAAATTTATATTTTCAAAATTTTTAAAAATCATCCAATTTCCAGTTTTAAAATTTCCATATATTAAATTATTAATATAAGGTAAAATAAAATTATTATTTAATTCAATAAAATTTAAATACTTTCCTAATAAAACAGAAATTGTTAATAAAAAATCATTTTTAATAAATTGTTGATTTTCATAATTTTCAATAAAAAAAGGTTTTTTACAATTTAAATAATTAAAAAAACTAATAAAATTCTTTTCAGTGTCTGGAAAAACATAAAAATTATTTAAACCTGTGTATTCCTCACCATAATCAAAAGACATATTAAAAATTTTAAAAACTAAAATTTCATTCTCGATTTTAAAATTTAAAATTTTTATAAAAAAATATTCATTTACATTTATAACATCTTCTCTTATAAAACATTCAACACATTCAATAAAATAATTTAAAATTAATAAACAATTTATATATAATTTTTTATATATATCATTATTTGTATTTTTTATTTTATCTATAATTTCTTTTTTTTTATCTTTTATTTCATGATGAATTTCAAATAATTTATCAAAAACTTCTTCTTCGTTTAAAAAACATTTTTCAATAATATCTGAAATATAATAATAATACATTAAAAATTTAATTTGCATTAAATTATCTTCATTTTCTAAATTTTCATAAATAATTTCTTTTGTTGATTTTATTTTAACTTTTTTATCTTTTGTTTTAGGTCGAAAAGAATAATCATATTCTCTTTTAAATTTTTTTAAGAATTCTCTAATTTTTTTTAACATACTCACTTCAATACATTCAATGTCATCTTTTAATGTTCTTGTTACTTTAGGATATTTTAAAACAATTTTTTCATTAAAAAAATCAGTTTCAATTATTAAATTTTCATCATTTTCTGTTCCTAATTTTACATTTTTAATAAACGGATATAATTTTTTAAATAATTTTTCTCGAATTTCATTATTATTTTTAAATTCAATTAAATCTATTAAATCATTATCTGATAATAAATAATAATTTTTATATTCTTTTCTTCTTTTCTCTAAATATAAATTAATTGCTTTAAAATTATTTTCATAATTATTAATTAAATTATTTATATTATTCATTATTCGATCATAAGAAAAATCTACTAATTTTCCTAATATTATACTATCTTTTAAATTTTTTACCAAATTTTTTGTCATTGATTCACTGCCTAATTTTTTAAATTCCATAGGCAATTCTTTAGAAAATTCTTGAGTATTTATTATTCCATCTATTTTAAGCATAAACATTTGATATATATAAAAACTTGATAAAAAATTATTATATTTATTATAACATGTTATTAATTTAGATAAATCTTTATGTATTATATCAACATATTTATTTAATAATTCTTTATTTAATAATTTTAATTGTTCATCAATATATTCATATTCTATATTAAAATTATTAAAATCTATGTAATATTTAGTATTTCCTTTATCATCATAAGTTCTTAATTTTAAAGGTATACGATGAGATTTATAATCATCATATATTTTTTTATAAAGATCTTGAAGACGACGTTCTTCATTTGCTCTTTTATTTAATAATTCCAAATCAATTAAAATATTTTCAATATTTTCTAATATTAATAATTTATTAACTGTATAAGAACTATCAGAAAAATCCATATTCGTATTTATATTTAATATCATTTTTAATCGTTCAGTTAATAATTCAACTTTTAATATATTTTCATTTTGAATAATTTTTAATAATTTATAAATATTTTTCCATTTTAAAATTTTTTCTAAAAATATTTTTGGAACATTTGTATTTTCTAAATCAATTAAAGCAACTTGACATAAACTATCCCATTTTTCAATATTTTTTCCAACTTCATTTAAATCAATTTCTAAAATTTGTGTTTCTTCCCAATTTTTTGTTAATTGTTGAAAATTAGAAATATTTTTCCATAAATCATACTTTAAATCATATTCATAAATTAATGAATCTAAATTAGTAAAATTACTTCTTAAATTTTCTTCCATTTCAATATCAATTTCTTGTTGTTGATAAATTTTTTTATTTTCTTTCAATTTTTTAATATGCAAACTTTTATCTTCTAAAAAAGATATGGGTGTATAAGTATTATCATCATAATTATTAATTATAGGATCATTTAATTCTTCAATTAAATTTTTTATCTTTTCATCAAAATTTTTAATTTTCTTCATTAATTCAGCAATAAAAGATTTTATATTTTGATCTATAAAATAAACAACATTATCAAATTTTCTTTCAAAAACATTTCTATTAGTCATTAGTTCATTAATTGATTTTCTTTCATAATCTTGTAATTTAATTTCTTTATTATTATCAATTAATAATCTTAATTCTCTTATTTCATCATCTTCATTTTCAATATTATTTTTATCATTTTGAATTATTTCCACATTTTTTTTTAATTTAATAAAACTCTCAACATCATTAGGTATATTTTGTATTAATTTTAAATAATAAATTAATGTTTCATTTAATTTACTTATTTTATTTGTTAAAATCGTTGGAACTAACTGAAAAATTTTATTCATTAATTTAGTTGGTTCATTAGCAATTTGTTCAATTAATTCATCAATTTGATATTCAAATATTCCAATATTTTTTTTAACTTTTAATAATTTTACTATTTTATTTTCTTCTCTAAATTTATCTAAATAAATTTTTAAATCTTCATGAGTTAATTTATCTTTAAGTTCATTAAAATTTATAGATGTATATTCCATAAAATTTTGTAATCTCGGAAGTAAAGAATCTGAATATTCATTTAAACCATCTTTACATAATTCAAAATTTTTTTTAATTTTTTCATATATTTCAAGAAATTCTTCATTTTCTTTTAATCTTCCATTTAAATTATTATTTTGATCTATTGATTCATCAAAAACTTCTTCAAAACATACCATATATTGAGGAAATTCTTGAGGGTCAATAAAATTTTTTTTATAAATAACTGAATATATATTTTCTTGTATAAATCTATCAAAAATTGAAAATTCTATTGCTGGATGATATTGAATTTTTGTTTTTTTTTCCTGTCTGTTTATGAATGTTATTAATTTTATTATTAATATTGGATTGTCTGAATATCCGTTCACATATGCTTCATATAATCTTTCAAAACGTTTATTTAAACATTCCAAAGAAAAAATGATTAATTTATATTTTGTTTCGCTAAATAAAAAATCAATTAATCTTATAAAACGTAAAAGTTTTTTATAATGTTTTTTACGTGTTGCATCTTGAGCATATGGTATTGCATCTTTTAAGAAATTTTGAATAGAATTTGAATTATTTTTATTTTTTTTATTATCATTTTTAAATTCTTCTTTATTATCATTATTATTATTATTATTTTTAACATTACTTTTAGAATCACTATAAATATTATCATCTAATGTGATATTTTTTAATCTTTTAAATTCTCTATAACTTGAATTACATGCATTAGATAATTCTCTTTTTATTTTATTTCTATAATCATTAATTTTTATATCATTCCTATTTAGATTTTCTAAATAAATTTTTGAGAAAAAATTATATAAAACAGGACTAGGTATATCTAATCTTAATACATTATAATATTCCATTTCTTTAAATATTCTTCTAATTTCTTTTATTCCATTTAATAAATAACTATCAATTAAATGAAATCTTTTTCTCAATTTTTCAATATGATATGCTTTTTTATTTTTTTTATAAAATCTTCTCCACAATTCAAATAATTTTGCAGTTTTGAAATTTTTAAATAAAGAAATATTCATTAATTTTTTAAAATTAACATAATTTTGAACCCATTCATTTATTCCATATATATGTGGAATACCTTTTTGATAATGTAAAACTGTATTTTTGGAAATAGTTATATATTCAACTTTATTATTTATATTTTCTTTTCCAGAAAATTTATTTTTTATTGATATTTTTTTTTTACCAAAATTTGATTTATAAGAAAAAGAACTTAATTTATTTATATCTTGATAACTACATAAAATAAAATCAACTGGACCACCTTTTCTTTTTGCATATAAAAAATCATTATCTTGTAAAAATAAATGTTTTCTAAAAGTTGAAAAATCTATTAAATTATTTGAATTATTATTACTTTTAATTTCATCTCTTGTTAATTTAATATATGGAATAATTATATTAGAATTACTATTATTTCTTATAAGTTCATTATATTTTGAATTTTCTGTTATATTTTTTACACTTTCACTTCTTTTTAAAGAAGAAGTGTTTGAAGATAATTCATTTACTAAAATAGAATTTTTTGATGAATCAAATTCATTATTTTCAATATTTTGATTATGATTATTTCTATTTGAAAATTTTGGAATATCTTTTAAAGATTTTAATTTTTTTAAATTATATGGAAATTTTTTTTCAAATAATTTATTTTTTTTTATTAAAAACGATTGTAAACTTGAATTATTTTTTAAATTATCAATTTTTTTTCTATCTACTATTATAGGTAAATTAAGTGATTCTCCTATATCTTTTGGTATACTTTTTTTTGTATTCCAATTTTGCATTATAATTTGCCCATTTAAATTATTTATAAATAAATCAGGAACTGAACTTGATGATTTTAAATGAGTTTTAATTACTTCTTTTTGCTTTAGAGGATTTAAATTATTTTTATTTCTATAATGATTACTTTCTTTTACTGGATTTAAATATAATTTATCAATAATATTTATATTAACATTTTTCATTTTTATTTTAATTTTAATTTGATTATTTAAAAATAAAATTATTTCAATAATGTTTAAATTTTCAATTTCTTTTTTAATTTTAATTTTATATTTTAAAATAAGTAAATGTGAGAATGAATTTATATCAAAAAATTGTCCTTTTTATAATATAGAATCTTTATTTTTATATTATTCAAAAGGAATTATAATAGGAAATAATTCTGATGTATCATTTAATAATACTTTTATTTATTGTGTAAATGGATATTTTACAAAAGGATATTTAGAAAAAGAATTAGGAGATAATTTTTATAATAATTCTGGAATATTTATAGGTTCTTCAGTGGATTTAAGTGATTTTAATTATTCAAAAATTTCTAATGATACACTTAAAAAAAAAATAGAAGATAATTTTTCTAATGTTTTAGGTGAAAAAGCCAATAATAAAACTTTATTAGAAATAGAATTTACAGATGATGAAATAAAAGAAATAAATAAACTTCATTATGAAGAAAAATTAATTGAAATGAAAAATTATTATAATATAGATAATTTTCCTTCAAGAGGAATTGAATTATCAATTTTATGTTATTATGTTAAATTTCATAAATTCAAAAATGATACAAAACGAATAAAAGTTTTATTATCTAATAATCAATATAATGATATTGCTTATTATTTCTTAACTATTCCTGGAAATTATATACAAAAAAAATTATTATTTTTAGCAATGAATTCTTTTAATAATAATCATAAAAATGATGTTACAATTTTATTTGATTCGTCAATAAAAGTTGAAAATGTTTTTCATTTTCAAAAATTCTTTAGATTATTAATTAATTTTAATACTGATAATATATTTACTTTAGCAAATTCAACAAATATTTTAGGGGAAAATATGCAAAGCTTTGATATTATAAATATTTTATTAAGTTATGAATTCCAAACTGATATTGATAAAGAAAATTTTACAGTTTTAAATAATATTTTAAACAAACAATTTATGAATGAATCTTATTATAAAAAAACTTTAATTATTTTTTTGAATAAATATACTGATCAATTAAATTTAGAAAAATTTTATGAAAAAGGAATTAATATAATTTTAATTGGAAATAGAAATATAAATTTTGATATTGATCAAATGAATTCAATATTAAATTATCAACATAATGATTCTGTTTTACCTTTTTATTCATATAATTTATTAAATAATGAATTTGCAGAACTAACCAATTATTTATTAAATTCTCAAATAGAAAATATTACAATTGATATTTCAAACAATTTATTTAATATAAATAATATATTAACAATGCAAAATAATTCATATCAATATTTTTATATAAAATTAAAAAATTTTAAAAAAAATGACAATAAATTTATACACATTAAATTGATACATAATAATATTAAAGATATAATAAAAAATAATACTGTAAATATTACATTTTTTATAAGTTTTAATAATCCTTATTCAGATATTATAAATAAAACATATTTTAATTATGGATATAATTATAATAATACATATATTAATATAAATTCATCTGATTTAATAAATAATTCATTTTATATAGGAATTTTTGGAAATGATTTAAATTATAGTATATCTATATCTTCTTGTATTTATAAGGAAGATGAAGATTGTTATGAGAATTCAAATGGTATATATAAAAAAATAGGAGATATATCAATTGATATTATAACAAGAAATTATTATTTATTTTCACAAAATTGTTATAGAATTGAATGTGTAAATAATTTTACTGAAAATGATTTTTATAAATTATATGTTGGTGGATTATCCAAAAATGATGATAAAAAATTTATTGATTATAATTTATATAATTGTTTATCAAGACAAATTTATTGTTTATATTTAAAAAAAGATGATAAAGATTCTGCAATTTATATTAGTAATGAAACAAATTTAGCTGAATATGATGAATTTAAATTATATTATCAAAATAATATTCCAATTTATTTAATAAATAGATTATATTATTTTTTTCCAAAATTTCAAAAAAATAAAAATTATACAAAAGTATTAGATAATTATAATGTTAATTTTTCTATTAATGAAATGAATTTATTTAATAGTTATAATATATTATCAAAATATGTTGCTTTAGAAAATTACATAGGTTGTGAAAAAAATTTTAATTCATACACTAATTCAGAAAAATTTGCTTTTCATTTATATGCAATTTATAATTCAACAAGAGAAAAAGATGAGAAAAAAATAATTTGTAATAAAAATAAATTTGATGTTTTTTTAGAAAAAATATATAATAATAGTATTGATAATTTATATAGTAAAAATATTGAATATTTGTTATTAAAATCTGAAAATAATATAAAATATAATCCTAAATATTTAATTTCATTTTTAGTTGGAAAAAATCTATTATATTATGAAAACTTTATTAACTTTTTAAATTCTTATTTTAGTAAATCTCAATTAAGTATAAGTTATTTTGATAATAAAGAAAAAATAGTAAATTTTTTTGAATTTAATAATTTAAATATAATAAACAAATTCGATGATAAAAATTTTGTAAATATTACTTATATTGATTTAGAAAAAATGTTAATTAAACAATATGATTTATTTAAATATTATGATGATGGTTTTCAAAAAATTATTATCATAATTTATAATTCAAATAAAAATAATAAATACAGATATGACATTAAACCTCCTTCAGATAAAGAACTAAAAAAAATACATGATTTAGGAATCGATATATTTTTTTATTCTGATAAAAAATTAGAATATTTTAAAGATGATATAACATTATTTAATTTTTTAAATAAAATATATATTGTAAATTATAAAGATTTTGATAATTTACAAAATGAAGTTGATTTATTACAAAAAACAATTCATAATTCAGTTATTAATTTAAGAAATAAAAAACATATTGTTTTAGATATTTCAGAAAATGAAGTAATTTCTTATGGTTTTGAATTTAATATTAAAAACAAACACCCTCAAACTAATTTATCTGAAAAATTTATTGATGAAAAATTATTAAAGTTTATTATAGATGATATAAATATAATAATTTATTATAGTAATAATTATACTTATCCAAATAAATATAATAATATTTTTCAAATAAATCCTAAAGATAAAAATCAAAATACAAAGGATTTTGAAATTAAAAAAAATAAGTTAATTTTTTATCAAAAAATTTCTTCTGAAAATAATGGAAAATTTTATTTAACAATTGAAGGTAAAAAAAATATTACATATTTAAATATTTTAATTTATGAATGTGAAAATAAAAGTAATTGTAAATATGAAAAAATAAATTTTTTTTTCAATATTTTCCCATATTTTGGCATACCAATAATTTTATTTGGAATGTATAATATATTTTTCAATTCTCAAAATATAAGAAAAAATAATATTTTTGATTATTTATAATTAATAAAAATATTTAAATTTAATTAATAATTAATATGATATAATTTATTTATTTTAATATATTAATACGAAAAATATTATATATAATATATATTTATATTAAATATTAATATAATAACACTAAATTACAAAAAATATTATTTTACCAATTTAAGCATTAATTTAATTTTTTTAACTAATGACATATCATTAATTGTTTTTCTTCTATTATTTATTTTACCCATTATTATTGAATTCCTTTTTATTGAACTTCTTAATAAATTATTATTTGTATCAATATCACTTATATTATTATTATTTTTATTTTTATTTTTTTGAATTTCTTTTATTTTATTCATTTTAAATGAAAAAATTTTATTTATTCTCTGATTAACTTGATTAATAAAAATTTTATTTATTTTATTATCATTACTTTCTTTTTGTAAAAATAATTTTATTATTTCATTTGAATAATAAATATCAATCCAATTATCCATTGTATAATAATTAGCAACTTTAAATCTTAAATTTTCATAATCAATATTTTGTAATTTACATATGGCAATTCCAGCCATTATAATACATGCATCAACATAATGAACAAAATAATTTTGATCACCTTTTCTATAAGAAATTTGCTTTAAATTTTTGGCAATATCATTTTGAAAAGTAAATGAATCTTTATCAATTAATCTTTCTGTTTTTTCTGTATATTTACTAACGTTGAATTTTTCTAAAAATTTTATAACCTCTAAATCATATGTATAAAATTTTTTATTTTTTGATATATAAAAATTTGTAAAATTATATAAATAAGGAAAATCATCATTATTGAAATTTAATCTAAAATTCTCATCATTAAAATTTATATCTGATATATAATTATTTTTATTGTCTTTTTCTAAAAAACTTTTAAACAAAGAAAATTGATTATAAAATTTTTTATATTTTAAGGGATTATAATATATTAATCTATCATAATTAAAACCAAAAGGAGGAGGCATTTCTTTTAATATTAAAATAAAATCTTGAGGATATATAATTAAATTACAATTTTGATCATTTTCTATCCATAATTGAAGAAATTTATTTATAATATTTTCATTTAATTCACAATCACATTCATTCATTAAATCACTAAATGCTTCAACAATTAAAACAATACATAAATTAAGTAAAATAACTGGAAAAAATATTTGAAAACTTATAAAATAAAAATAAGAAAAATCTGTTCCACAAGTATAATGATAACTATTTTCATTTTTATCATTTTTAATATAATAGTTACTTAAATTTTTATTTTGATAAATATTATCTAAATTTGTATAATTTATCATATAATTATCATAACAAGTTACATTATATTCATAACAATAAGGATCTTTTGAATAAATTTCCGATGAAGAATTTCTACAATCATGATAAGCTAATTCATTCATTATTTTATTCCAATTATCCCCTGTCATTATAGTAAAAAGAACAACAATACTTGAGAAGAAATCTTCAAAATTATTTTCACTATTTATGTATTTTCTATGAACTATTGTTCCAAATATATTCATTCCTATATTTGCATAAATTATTAAAAAAATAGAAATTAATAAAATAATGCTATAAACTCTTGGAATTATATTTAATAATGTATCTATTAATTGAGATAATTTTCCAAGCCCACTTAATAATCTTAATACTTTAACTATACGAAAAGCTCTTAATAAAATTGGGATAGTTGTAACTGAATGAGTATTATAAAAATTTAAATTTAATATATTTATTATAACTAAAAAATCACATAAAATAACTATAATAAAATCAAAAATATTTCTATTTAATTTAAAGAAAAAGGTTCCTGATACAATAAGTTTTAAAATTATTTCTATATTAAAAATTAATGTCAATATATAATTAATTAAATTCAAAAATTGTTTTAAATTTGATGAAATTCCATCATATTGAACTGATAAAAATAAAATTGATAAAATTATACATAAATTAATAGAATATTCAAAAAATTTTGTATTTACAAATTTTTTTATTTTCATCCTAAAATATGAATCATTTAAATCTTTAAATTCTTTTACAGGTTTATATTTCATTAATAAATTTTGTAATTTTATCCAATCTTTTTCATAAACTGTTAAATTTTTCATTGTATTAATTTTATTTTTACTTTCTTTAAATGTTTGAATTAATATTGATATTATTAATTTTAATAGTAACATATTTAATATTATTATTTCAAGTATAAAAAAAAATTCACCAAAAATATTGTTATCTTTTTTTGTATAATAATACATATAATTTTCCCAATTTTCACCTATCATAATTTCAAAGTTTATTTTCATTGAATTTAAAAAATTTGTAAAACTATTTTTATAATATATCCAATTTCCTCCTTTATGAATACATAATTCATAATTATAATTTATGTCTAAGGTACAATAATAATTATCAATATTAGAAAATAAATTCATACTAAAAATTGAAATTACAAATAAAAAAATAAATGTTATAAATAATATAAAAATTATTTGAGGAAGAGATTTTATTAAACTTTTAATTAAAATATTAAAATGATTATTTCTTGATATTAATCTTAAAGGTCTAATACTTTTAAATACTTTTATACTTCTAATATAATTATAATGATTACTAACACTCATATCAATTATACTAATTATTACACAAAGAAAATCAATATAATTTGATGAATCTGTTAAATAAGCTTTTTTAACATTAATTTGTTTGATTATTTTATTAAGCAATAAATTTCTTTCATTTTCAGATAATTGATCAAAATTTCTTTTATATTCATTATTTTCATTTATTTTTTTTATTATAATTTCAAATGTATCAGATGCTTTTAGTGAAATTTTTTTTTTTGAAGAAGAATAAAATATTAAACCATTCCCTATTATTTTTAAAATGCATTCTAAAAAAAAAATTGAATTAAATATTATATTTAAAATATTTATTAAATTTTTTTGATTAGAACCATCTCTTAAATTATTACTATCTAAAGAAATTATAATTACGTTTAATAAAATTAAAATAAAAATGAAATATTCAAATTCTTTTAAATTAACTATTTTATGAATAAATTTTGTAAATTTCCAATCTTTATGAAATATAAATAAATTAGAATCTTTTAAATAATCTTTTATTTTTTCCCAAATTTTTTTATTATTTGGGATGTAATTTTCAATTACTTCATTATCTTTTTTTTCTTCAATTTTATCATCAACCGAAAAAATCATATGTAATTTTGATTGGTCGAATATTGTATTTTGTTTTTTAAAATTAGATAAATTATTATTATTTAAATTTTTTAAATTATTATTATCATTTTGAAATAAATTATTATTATATAAAAATTTGATTACTGAATTTCTTCTTGAATTAATTTTATTTTTACTTTTTAAATAATTGTTTTTTTTGTTATAATAATGCATTAATGTATAATCAGCAGTCCTTTTATTATTAAATTGTTTCATATTTACTTTTTTTTTTATTTTATTCGGTTTTATTTCATTTAATTGAATTACTGTATCATCTTCTCCAGATTCTTCTGAATAAGATTTTTCAAGTAAATTTTTTATTTTTTCATTATTATTTAAAAATATAGTATCTGATTCTGTTTTTGTTTTTTTAACTGGATAAAAATCTTCATATTTTTTTTTATAATCAATAACAAAGTTATAAAATTCCATATAATCAATTTCTTTTTTATTAATTTTTTGTAAATTTTTTCTTTCATCCATTATTTTTTTATATAAAACTACTTTTTTATATTTTAATTTTCTATTTTTATTTAATATATGATAATTATCTATTATTTTTGCTTTGTTAATAATAAAATTAATTTCAGATTTCCCAATTAAAGTAAAATATCCTAACTTAGTATATCTTAATAAATCTAAATGATATAAATTATCAGTTAATATATTTAGAATATTTTGATTTTTTTTAATATTTTTATATTTATTATTTTTATTATTGTAATATAATTCGTTGATTTGAAAAATTTTAGTTATTTGTAATTTATAATTAATGTTATTTTTATGCACATCATTATTTTTTTTTATTATTTTTACACTTTCCTCATAATTTTCAATTAAATAAGCCAAAAATATATTCATTAAAGTAATTTGACCTATTAAAACTAAGCTAACAAAATAAATTATTGTTAAAATATTATTTGTTCTTGAACTTCTCAAACAATCATAAAAAATTTTTTCCCAACCATAACCAATAATAATAATAAAAGTTGAAAATAAACTATGCATAAAAGAATCAAAATTAAAATTTGTAGAAGAACTATTTGGATTATATTTGTTTTTATAAAATTTTAAACTTTGATTAAAAAGGGAAAAACCTAATAAAGAATAAATATATAAAATTATTAAAAATAAAAATAAAAAATCTAACATTCTATAACAGGTATAAAATAAAGCTTGAATAATTATTGAAAATTTTTTATATATTTTAAACAATTTAAATATTTTTAATAAATATAATATTGATATCACTGAATATTTTTTTTTTGAATTTAATATCGTTTTAATTACTAATTCTGTAATCGAAGATATTATAATTATACAATAAAAAATATTTATTAAATTAAAGAAATATTTTTTTGGATAATTTGATAAAAAAATAAGTAATTCATTAATAAAAATTATTATTACTCCAATTATATTGAATATTTGAAATATTTTATTTTTCTTTTCATCTAAATTATTTTCTATTGATAAAATTATTGCATTAAATAATATATAAAAAATAAAAAAAATTTTATAAATAGGCTGTTCATATATTAGATAACAATAATAAGAAAATTTATATTTTTTTTGAAATTCATTTTTAGATGTAATTTTTTTAATTAACTGAAATTTATTATAATTTTTAAATAATTTTTTTAATTGTTCTTTAATTTTAATTCCTTTTTTTAAAGAAATTATCTCATTATATTTTTTTTTTTGTTTTTTAATGTTTTCTTTTGTTTTTATTTTTTTTAAATATTTATTAAAGAATTTAGCATTATTGATTTTATTATTATATAAATAATTTTTTATATTAAATGTTCTACTATTTTCAAAATTATACAATAAAACAGCAACACTTAAATTTGAAACAAAATAATAATTTACAATAATACATAAAAAGAAGTACAATATTGAAATTGTATAATTACATCCATTTATCATTAAAAACATAATTTTTGACCATCCTTTTCCTGTAGATATTATAAAAACTGTTAAAAGAGTTTGATAAAAATTTTTAAATGTGGTTATTCCATAATTAAATTCTTCATAATTAATTTCTGAATTGTATTTATTTATATCACCGAATAAAAAATATGTTTTTTCATTATAAAATTTGCTATTTGATAAACAATAATCAGTAAAACCATTACAATCATTATGCCCTCCACAGAAACTTGTATTAAAAAGGTCATTTTTTTCTAATTTTCCATTTATTGGAACTAACGATTTTCTACAAAAATAATTAAATCTATCATAAAATAAATTTAAGCCTAATATACTAAAAATAAATATTATAAATAACATCAAAATATATATACTCATTAAATCAAAAAAACTATTAATTAATATATTAAAAAATCTTCTCATATTAGGAAAAACTTTAATAGTTTTGAATGGTCTCAATAACCTAAACATTCTCAAAACATTAAAAGCTGTCCCTCCATTTTTTAATATTAAATTTACATTAGCTGATACAGCAACGAAAAAATCTAAGCAATTCCAAGGATCTCTTAAATATGTGTTTGAAGATAAAACAAATCCTAAAGCAATTATTTTTATTATTGATTCTGTTATATAAAAAAATGCAAAAAAATAATTAAATTTTCTATATATATTTCTATATTTTTTATTTGTTTCTAATATTAAAGTTATTGTATTTAAAAAAATGATTATATTCACAATAATTATAAATACATTATTAGAAAATATATTTTGACATAAAATTCTAAATTTATTATTATTTGAAAAAATAAATAATGATTTTTTACAATAAAAAATTTCTTCATTAAATTCAATTTCTTCTTCTAAGCTTGATATATAACTTTTTGTAGATTCAGCTGTAGAAATTATAGATTTATTATCATTTAATTTATTATATTTTTTAATTAAATGTCTTGAAGTTAGTGAATTTTTAGAATATATACTTTCTCCTTGATTAATAAATGTATTATTCATATTTAATTTTTTAATGAAAAATTTTTATTATTATATTTTAATTTTTAATTATTAATAAAATTAATAAATATTAAAAAAATTATTTTAATTTAAAGTAATACTTAAAATTAAAAAAAATATATATTTAATTAAGTTTGGGGATTGGGGATTGGGGATTGGGGATTGGGGATTGGGGATTGGG
>JAEEGL010177206.1_pt1 | contig 21636 bp, 13 predicted proteins | sample 9134231 | NCBI WGS metagenome assembly JAEEGL01 (sample SAMN16246548, study PRJNA631951) | gut metagenome | biome: gut microbiome; feature: rumen; material: fiber-attached | host: Bos | place: Iran: Karaj | collected 2018-10
GATCCCATCTGGAGAGTGTGGGAAGCGGGAGTTCCCATGGATGATTCTCTTGTAAAATGGAACAATCAGTACGGTCACACCTTTGCATACTATTATCCCCTGGTGATCGATGGAGAGAAGATAGGACTTTTGGTTTCGGAGATCGATGTAGATACCCTGAATACCATTATCCTTAAAAATACAATCAAGATCGCACTTATCTTTGCGGCTATCTATCTCATCGGTGAGCTTGCCATGGTTGCCATCATCAACAAATGGTATGTTGAGAAGGTTCATTTCCTTGCAGAGAAGATCGGTGAGTTCGGTTCCACCAGAAGTGAGAAAACCATAGCCGAGATAAAGGAATGCGTATTCACCAAAGATGAGGTTGGCAAACTTGCGGATGAGACTGTGTTCATGATGCAGGAGATCTGTGAGCATGAAAATGAACTTGAGAAAGCTGCCCGCATGAAATCCGATTTCCTGGCCAATATGAGCCATGAGATCCGTACTCCCATGAATGCCGTTATCGGAATGGCAGAACTGTCCTTAAGAGAGAAAAATATTGAAAACATCAAGGGATATATCGGACAGATCAAATCCTCCGGAAGACTCCTTCTTGCCATCATTAATGACATACTTGATTTTTCCAAGATCGAATCCGGCAGGTTTGAGATCATTCCCGTTAATTACGTACCCGCTTCGACCTTTAATGATGTTTCCAATATCGTATTGATGAGACTTGGAAACAAGAACGTAAATTTTGACCTTAATCTTCCTGCGGATCTTCCCGCTACTTTAAACGGCGATAATATCCGCATAAGACAGATTCTTATCAATCTGGTGGGAAATGCGGTAAAGTTCACAAACGAAGGCAGGATCAGCGTTGATGTATCCTTTAGTCCTAATGGCGATGATGAGATCATGCTTAAGATCTCCGTTACAGATACCGGTATAGGCATCAAGGAAGATGATCTTAAGAAACTCTTTGATTCCTTCTCGCAGCTTGATACAAAGCGCAATCGTTCCGTTGAGGGAACGGGACTTGGCCTTGCGATTTCCAAGAGACTTGTGAAAATCATGAACGGTACCATGAGTGTAGAGAGCACCTACGGTGTGGGAAGCACCTTTACCTTTGAGATCCCTCAGAAGGTTGTGGACAATACTCCCGGCGTTGTGGTTAAGAATCCGGATGGATGTGTTGCCGTAGCATGTTTTTCGGATGAAGAGACTGCCGGAATCCTTGAACGAGATTCCGAAAAACTGGGTGTTAATACAGTTGTCGTGGGAACTGACGATGACTTTAACACTGTGTTCAGAAAAGCCAAAAAGTCATATCCCGACAAGACTTTCTTTATTTTCACGGATGAGGAAAGGTATGACCGTATTTCGTATTTCCTTCCCTCCGGGGATGATAAGGCAGAGGTTGTTTTGTTTACCGGTTTTGATCCCAGGACGGATATCAGCCGGAAAAATATGGTCTGCATCAGAAAACCCATATCCGTACTTGCCATATCCCATATTTTCAACAGAGAATCTGTCAGCAGTAAATTTGCCATGGCAGAGGATGTTGGTGAATTCATTGCTCCCGATGCAAATGTTCTGCTGGTAGACGATAATGCCGTAAATCTTACTGTGGCAGAGGGGCTTCTTGAGCCTCTTAAGATGAATGTCATGACTGCTGCCAGCGGTGAAGAGGCTATAGAACTCACCAAAAAGAACAGATTTGACATCATCTTTATGGATCATATGATGCCTGAAATGGATGGTGTGGAAGCAACTCACAGGATTAGGAATGAGAATCCCGAATACCGCAATATTCCCATAGTTGCTCTTACCGCCAATGCCATAGGCGATGCTTATGAGATGTTCATGAAAGAGGGAATGGACGGCTTTGTGGCAAAGCCCATAGAGGTAAGAAACTTTATCTCAACTGTAAGGAAATTCCTTCCTCCCGACAAGATCGTAAGCCTTAAGAAGGAATCATCTGAAGCTGCCGTTAAAGATCTTTCAGTTGCCAAGGATTCACTCGCTCCCGAAGTGGAAGAGAAACTGGTCATCGGAAATCTTAATATCGATGCTGCCATAGGAATGCTTGGAAGCAAGAAACTTTATCTGGATGTTTTGAATAAATACTATCGTGTAATGGATTCAAAGGCTGAAGTAATAAAGAAAGCCTATGACGAAGAGGACTGGGAACAGTACACCATCGAGGTGCATGCCCTTAAGAGTTCATCGAGACAGATCGGCGCTCTTGAACTTGCTTCCGATGCGGAACAGCTGGAAAATGCAGGCAAGAAAAAAGACATCGGATTTATCAGGGCCAATACCGAATCCTTGCTTAATCTCTATTCCTCTTATAAGCCTGTTCTTGCGGAATATTTCGGAGACAGCGCAGAGGGCGGTGATTCGGCAGAAGAACTTACGGAAGATATGCTGAAAGAACTTCTTTCCACTGTGGAGACAGCTTCCGAAAATCTTGATATGGATGCCATGGAAAAGGTGACGGAGACCATCAAATCCACCTCACATGATAAAAAATATGATGAAGCTTTAAATGAACTTCTGGAAGCCGTTGAAAGCTTTGACTTTGAAAAATGTCTTGAGATAAGAGAAAAAATCAAGTCTATTATGTAAATTGTTTAGTGATATAATTATGTAGCCGGGGATTCCCCGGCTACGAAACTTATGTGTACCTGTTCGGGTAGGCGAAAGCGCCACGGCAGGACGATTCGAAAGGAAAAAGAATATGACTTTTGTTTTCTCTGAAGCGTTTCCTTCACTCAGATTAAAGGATCGTGCGGCGGTTCTTCTTGAGGACACCATCGTCACAAGGGTAACCACTCCGAAAAACCACGATTATCTTAATGTCTATCTCGAAAGTGATCATATCATCACTAAGGACATCATCCGCGAAGTCGAGCGGGAGATCAAAAAACAGGTAGTAAACAACACAAGGACCAAGGTCCGCATAATCGAAACCTTTAAACTTTCCAGACAGCCCGGTATGAGGGAGGTCTATGAAGAGTATCTTGACTCTGCACTGATAGAGATCGAAGAGATCAGCATCATGTTTTTTAACATGATGAGATTTGCGGATATCACATTTGAAAACGATGACACCATGAATGTCTCCATTCCGGATCTTCCTGTTTATCATGCCAGGGAGAAGGAATTTTCTACTCTGATTGATGATATATTCATCAAACGATTCGGAACAAACGGTACCATCGTCATCAGTTACCATGAGATACCTCTCGAACTGAATAATGATGACTACTTCGAAGATGTAAAGCTTGTTACCGAGAACGAAAAGAAAAACGAAGAGAAGTTCCTGGGCGCTACAGGTTCCGAGAAAAAAGAAGAAAAGCCCGAGAAAGCCGAAGAGAAGAAGCAGACTACCGGAAGTACGGGAGCATATGACGGAAAGGCAAGAAACCGTGATGGCGGAAAGCCTGCCTATAACAGAGGCGGATACAGCAAAAAGCCCGCAGCTGCCATTAACGATCCAAATTTCATTTACGGAACCGTATATCCTGATGAAAAGACCGTACCTCTCGGAGACCTCAACGAAGGCATGTCCAAGGTTTCCGTCCGCGGAATGATCTTCTCCGTTAAGATCACTCCCATCAGGGATGATGACAAGTCCATAATTGTTTTTAATATTGCGGACTTTACCGATGCCCTTACCTGCCGCATCTGGGTCGACAATACGGAAGCTGCCGTGATGCAGGAAAAACTGGAGCCCGGCACATTTGTCAGGGTCACCGGGTTTCTTGAAGTAAGTAACGGTAAATTTGACAGGGGCGATCTTATCATGAAATCCGTAAAGGGTGTGGTTAAGATCGATGACTTCAGAACACTTCGTTCCGATAATGCTACAAGAAAAAGAGTTGAGCTTCACTGCCATACCAAGATGAGTGATATGGACGGTGTATCCGAGACCAAGGCTATTGTTAAACGTGCGTTCCAATGGGGACACAAGGCAGTGGCCATTACCGATAACGGAGTCGTTCAGGGCTTTACCGATGCAAACCATCTCTGGGAAGATGTTCTCTGGGGAGGTAAAAAAGGAGAGAAGGCAAGACGTAAGGAAGCCGGTGACCCCAATCCTGATAGGCAGGATTTCTTCAAGGTTCTCTACGGACTTGAAGCATATCTTGTGGACGACCTGCATCAGATAGTAACGGGTGACGCGGCACTTCCTCTCATGGAAACAGATTACGTGGTTTACGATATAGAGACCACGGGACTTTCACCCGTTAAGAATAAGATCATCGAGTTTGGTGCGGTGAAGGTTTCGGGCGGTAAGATAGTGGACAGGTTCTCCACTTTTGTAAATCCCGAGGAGCCTATTCCCTATGAGATCACAAAACTTACATCCATCACCGATGATGATGTAAAAAGCTCCGAAAATATAAATGCCATTATGCCCAGATTCCTTGATTTCTGCGAAGGATGTGTCTGGGTTGCTCACAATGCTGAATTCGACGTTAACTTTGTTAAGCAAAAATGTAAGGAACTGGGAACTCCGGTGGAACCGGTATATGTGGACACCCTTCCTCTTTCCAGAGTTCAGCTTCCGGGCCACGGTAAGTTTACTCTGGATGCGGTTGCCAAAGCTTTAGGCGTTGATCTTGGCCATCACCACAGAGCGGTTGATGATGCGGAATGTACCGCTCAAATTTTCGTCAAGATGCTTTCACAGCTGTCTGCAGAGGGTATGAAGACTCTTGATGATATCAACAAAAAAGGAGCATCCAGTACCGAAGCCATATCCAAACTCCGTCCTTCCAGATGTACAATCCTGGCAAAAAACGAGCTTGGAAGGATACACCTGTATCATCTGGTGTCGGAATCACATCTTACATATTTCAACAGATTTCCCAAGATTCCCAAGTCACTTGTTGAGAAGTACAGGGAAGGCCTCATTATAGGAAGCGGCAACCATAACGGAGAGCTGTATGATGCTCTTCTGGAAGGACATACTTCCGAGCAGATCTCCAACGTTGTCAGATTCTATGATTATCTTGAGGTTCAGCCGCCTTCTGTATATGAGTTCATGATAGAAAGCGAGAAATACTCGAATATCAACTCCCGTGATGATCTTCAGGATATCATCAGGGATGTTATCGAACTTGGAAAGCAGTTCAGAAAACCCGTAGTTGCGGCAGGAGATGTTTACTTCCTTGATCCCGATGACGGCATATATCGTGATGTTATATATGATGCAAAGGGAGAAAACCGTGACCGTATCCTTCCACCCACACCGCCTCTGTATTTCAGGACTACGGAAGAGATGCTGGAAGAATTTGCCTTCCTGGGAAGCCAGAAATCGGAAGAGATCGTCATCACCAATTCCAATATGATCGCGGATATGTGTGAATGTATTTCTCCCGTAAGACCCGATAAGTGTCCTCCCGTAATTCCCGATTCCGATAAGATGCTTACGGATATCTGTTACAACAAGGCTCATGAGATCTATGGTCCCGAGCTTCCACCCATAGTTACGGAAAGACTCGAAAGAGAACTTAAATCCATTATTACCAACGGATTCGCAGTTATGTACATCATTGCCCAGAAGCTGGTTTGGAAATCCGTGGAGGACGGATACCTGGTAGGTTCCAGAGGATCCGTAGGAAGTTCCTTTGTTGCTACCATGGCGGGTATCACGGAGGTTAATCCTCTTGTGCCCCATTATTTCTGTCCCGAATGTCACTTCTACGATTTTGATTCGGAAGAGGTGCTTAAATTCCGCGGTAAAGCGGGAGTCGATATGCCTGACAGAGCCTGCCCCAAATGCGGTACCAATCTCTGCAAGGAAGGCTTCGATATTCCCTTCGAGACGTTCCTGGGATTTAAGGGTAACAAGGAGCCCGATATCGACCTTAACTTCTCCGGTGAGTATCAGTCCAAGGCTCATAAGTATACCGAAGTTATTTTCGGAACGGGACAGACTTTTCGTGCGGGAACCGTGGGTACCGTTGCGGATAAGACGGCATTTGGTTTTATAAAGAAATTCTATGAAAAGCGCGGTGTAAGAAGAAGGAATGCGGAAGTGGAATTCCTTCAGGGCGGCTGCATGGGTGTAAAGAGAAGTACCGGTCAGCATCCCGGCGGTATAGTTGTACTTCCGAACGGTGAAGATATCAACACCTTCACTCCGGTTCAGCATCCCGCTAATGATATGACCACGGATACCATAACAACCCACTTTGATTACCACTCAATAGACCATAACCTGCTGAAACTCGATATACTGGGACACGATGATCCCACCATGATAAGAATGCTTCAGGATCTTATAGGATTTGATCCCATTAAGGATATTCCACTGGATGATGAGAAGGTTATGACTCTTTTCCAGAATACGGATGCCCTGGGAGTTACTCCCGATGATATCGGCGGATGTAAGCTCGGGTGTCTCGGAATCCCCGAGTTTGGTACGGATTTTGCTATGAACCTGGTATTGCAGGCTAAGCCCAAGATGTTCTCGGATCTTGTCAGGATATCCGGTCTTTCCCATGGTACCAACGTTTGGCAGAACAATGCGGAAGTGCTGATCAATAACGGAACTGCGGACATTTCAACTGCCATTTGTACCAGAGACGATATCATGACATATCTAATCGGTAAGGGCATTGAGCCTGAGAAGTCCTTCAATATCATGGAATCCGTTCGTAAGGGAAAGGTTGCGGGAAGCCGTAATGCCCAGGGTGAGATAACCTTTAAGGACTGGCCGGAATGGAAAGAAGACATGCTTGCCCACGATATCCCCGACTGGTACATATGGTCTGCGGAGAGGATAGAGTACATGTTCCCCAGAGCCCACGCTGCGGCTTACGTTATGATGGCATGGAGAATCGCTTATTGTAAGATCAATTATCCTCTTCAGTATTACGCAGCCTATTACAGTATCAGAGCCAAGGCTTTCAGCTATGAGCTTATGTGCGGCGGTAAAATGGCCCTTGAAGCGGAACTGGATAATCTGAAGAAGATCAAGGAAACTTCCGATAAAGACAAGAATGCTCCGAAACTCTCCAATACACAGGTGGATCAGATGTCCGATATGAGGATAGTGCAGGAGATGCATGCAAGGGGATATGAGTTCATGCCAATTGATCTTACAAAAGTAAGTGCCAAGCAGTTCCAGGTAATAGACGGCAAGATAATGCCTTCCCTTACAAGCATCGTGGGTCTCGGTGCATCCGTTGCCGAAGCCATCGCATTTGAGGGCAGGAAGGGCAAATTCATAAGCTGTGAGGATTTCAGGGACAGAACCAAGGCCTCCGGAACTATCACCCAGAAATTAAAAGATCTGGGCATTTTGGGAGACATCCCTGAGTCCAACCAGATGAGTATTTTCGACATGTTTTAAAAAATTAAAAAACTTCTTGCATTTTATTTTGTTGTATTGTAATATAAGCAAGTCGCACATCGGTGCGACCTGCAAATGGCTGGTTGGTCAAGCGGTTAAGACGCCGCCCTCTCACGGCGGAAACAGGGGTTCGATTCCCCTACCAGCTGCGAAAATATCTGTATGCAATTGCATACAGATTTTTTTTTGAAAAATTTCTTCTAATATATGTATTTGATTTTTTAAAAATTTTGTTGTATATATCTTTACGTTTGGTAAAAAAATCCGGAGGGGATATTAATGGCTAAAAATCTTGTTATAGTTGAGTCGCCTGCGAAGGTTAAGACCATCAAGAAGTTTCTTGGGTCCGGTTATGAAGTCACTGCGTCCCAGGGACATGTTCGCGACCTTCCCAAAAGTTCCATGGGCGTAGATATAGATAATGATTTTGAACCTAAGTATATAACCATCAGAGGTAAGGGCGAGATCCTCGCTTCTTTACGAAAAGAAGTAAAGAAGGCAGATAATATATATCTTGCAACTGACCCTGACCGTGAGGGAGAGGCCATCAGCTGGCACCTTTATGCGGCTCTTGCCCTTGAGAATAAGAAATGTTACAGGATCACTTTCAATGAGATAACCAAGAATGCCGTAAAGGAGAGCTTAAAGCATCCCAGAGAGATCGATATGAATCTTGTCGATGCCCAGCAGGCCAGACGTGTAATCGACAGGATCGTGGGTTACAGCATTTCTCCCGTTATGTGGGCCAAGGTAAAAAGAGGCCTTTCTGCAGGCCGTGTTCAGTCTGCAGCTCTTCATATGGTATGTGACCGCGAGAGCGAGATCGATGCATTTGTGCCCGAAGAGTACTGGACTCTTGATGCGGTCCTTGGTATCAAGGGTGAGAAGAAGCCTCTTGTTGCCAAGTATTACGGAGAGGGTAACGAGAAAGCAAAACTCAGCTCCAAAGAAGAGACCGACCGTATAATTGATGCGGTTAAAAAAGAGAAGTTCACCGTGGGCGAGGTTACCACGGGAACCAGACAGAAGAAGGCTCCCCTTCCTTTTACCACCTCAACTCTTCAGCAGGAAGCGGGCAAGACCCTTAACTTTTCAACATCAAAGACCATGAGCGTTGCCCAGCAGCTATACGAAGGCGTGGAGATCAAGGGCGAGGGTACCGTCGGTATCATCACTTACCTCAGAACCGATTCCACCAGAGTATCTGATGAAGCACAGGCTCAGGCGGAAGAGTACTTTAAGAATAATTTTGCTCCCGAATATTATGCAGGCAGGACCGAGGGCAAGGATACCGGAAAGCGTATCCAGGATGCTCACGAAGCTATCCGTCCCACTCTGCTTACAAGAGAGCCTGATTCCATCAAGAGTCAGCTTTCCAGGGACCAGTACAGACTTTATAAGCTTATCTGGCAGAGATTCATTGCAAGCTGTATGACTCCTGCCGTATATGAGACTCTTTCCATTAAGATCGGTGCGGGAAAACATATCTTCACCGTTTCATCCAGCAGACTTACCTTTGAAGGATACAGAAAGGTATATGTCCAGGCAGATGATACCGAGGATGAGAAGAGTCTTGATTCCGCAGTGGGAAAAGATTCTGTATTAAGCCTTGAAGAGCTTGATCCCAAGCAGCACTTCACCCAGCCCCCCGCACATTATACCGAGAGTTCTCTCGTACGTGCCCTGGAGGAACAGGGTATCGGCCGTCCCAGTACTTACGCGCCTACCATCACGACTCTTATCAAGAGACGTTATGTTACCAAGGAACAGAAGAACCTCTATGTTACCGATATCGGCCATGCGGTAGATGATCTTATGGGCCAGGCTTTCCCCAGCATTGTTGATGCCAAGTTTACCGCAAACATCGAGAGTCTCCTTGACGGAGTTGAAGAAGGCGAGGTTAAGTGGAAGACCATCATCAGGAATTTCTATCCCGATCTTAAGGAATCTGTCGATAAGGCAAATGAGGAACTTGAGAAAGTAGAGATAAGGGAAGAGGAATCAGAGGAAGTCTGCGAGAAGTGTGGACGTATGATGGTCATCAAATACGGACCCAGCGGAAAATTCCTTGCATGTCCCGGATATCCCGATTGTAAGAATACCAAGCCTTATTATGAAAAAACCGGCATCAGCTGTCCTCAGTGCGGCGGAGAGGTTGTTGTAAAGATTACCCGCAAGGGAAGAAAGTATTACGGATGTCTCGGATATCCCGAATGTGAATTCATGAGCTGGGATAAGCCCGCAGGAAAAGCATGCCCCAAGTGCGGCAAGTTCATGGTCATCAAGGGAAAGAAGTTCGTATGCTCCGATAAGGACTGCGGGCATTCCGAGAACGCTCCCGAAGCACCTGAAGAGGCTTAAACACCAAATTGAGTATATTTTTTGAAAAGTTTGGTTAAAAAGTCTAAAATATCAGAAAATTTAAATTGAACAGGGAATATTTATCTGATATAATTCCTTCGTAGGTCATTTTGTTTGTTTTTTCCTTCGGAGGGCCAGATGAGTAGCGTTCAGCTTCTTGATAAGACCAGAAAAATAGGAAGTCTCCTTCACAACAACAATTCGAGTAAAGTTGTGTTCAATGATATCTGCTCGGTAATGAGAGATATTCTGTCATCCAGCGTACTCGTCATAAGCAGAAAGGGTAAGCTCCTGGGCCAGGGCCTTAAATCCGGCGAGGAGCCTATCACGGAGCTTATAGGCGGGGAAGTGGGTGAGTTCATAGATAAGATGCTTAACGAGCGTCTTCTTTCTGTATTATCCACCAAGGAAAATGTAAATCTTGATACTCTGGGATTCGAAAAGACGGATACCAGGGCAATTAAGGCCGTTGTCACTCCCATTGAGATTGCAGGGGAGAGACTCGGTACTCTTTTTGTATATCGTACCGACAAAGAATATGACATTGATGACATAATTCTTCTTGAGTACGGTACCACTGTTGTGGGACTGGAGATGCTCAGATCCGTCAGTGAGGAAAGCGCTGAGGAGAGCAGGAAGGTATCTGTTGTTAAATCGGCGATAAGCACGCTTTCATTTTCAGAGATGGAAGCCATCGTTCATATATTCGAGGAACTTCAGGGCAATGAGGGAATACTTGTTGCCAGCAAGATTGCGGATCGTGTAGGCATTACCAGATCCGTCATCGTAAATGCGCTCAGAAAATTCGAAAGTGCGGGGATCATAGAATCCAGATCCTCCGGAATGAAGGGCACATATATAAAGATCCTCAATGATTATGTATTCGATGAGATCGAGCAGCTGCGAAAATCTCAGGGAATAAAATAAATTCTTATGCTAAGGAGAGTAATACCATGAGTACTGTAAGTAACGTAACGGGTTACAAAGCGCAGAAGGGTAAGATCAGCATGAGACTGACTCTTATGCTTTTTGCACTCCTGCCTCTATTTGTTTCATCGATACTGATCGCTTTTATCACTGTATCGAAAAGCAAGAATGAAATTGATGAAAATACCAATGAATCCTTTGTTCAGGTCATAACCAATGTAGGTAATTCCTTTGATACCATGGTCAACATGAATCAGGAACTCCTCAAGGGATTCTCCACTTCCCCCATAGTTGTGGAAGCTTTGCTTAATCCCGACGATCCCCAGGTCATCGCCGAAGCTCAGAAATACAATTCGGATTATTTCGGACAGCTTGCAGGATGGGAAGGCCTTTATATTGCCGACTGGAACTCCAAGGTTCTTACACATTCTTCCGCATCTGCCGCAGGAATGGTCCTTCGAGAAGGCGATAAACTTGCAGCACTTCAGGAATCAATACTTTCCGCAAAAGAAGGCGTTTATAATACCGGTATCATAACAAGCCCTGTTTCAGGCCAGAATATCATGTCCGTATATGTCCCCGTAAACTATAACGGCAAGACCATCGGATTTGTAGGCGGCGGATTCTACGTTCAGTACATCGCCGAGAAGATATCCGACGTCAAGGCTCTCGACTATGAGACGGCATATATCTATTTTGTAGATAATAAAGGAACCATGCTTTATCACCCCGATGAGTCCAAGATCGGTAATCCTGTAGAAAACGATGCCGTTAAGAGTCTCGTCGCACAGCTCGAAGCCGGATCTCATCCCGCACCCAATGTCATCACTTATAATTTCAAGGGCGCAAACAAATATGCCGGTTATTACATCGGAAACAATGAAAGTTATATTGCGGTCCTCACCGCAGACCAGAGCGATATCCTTTCAGCCATCAAGACCATACAGAAGATCGCTCTTACCGTTACTATGATCTGTATCCTTGTATTTGGCGGAATCGCGATCTTCATTGAAAGACTGATCTCAGTTCCTCTTACCAAGACTGCCAAGTCCCTTGATGAACTCAGCACCGGTAACGTTGCCACTAAATGCGAGGCTGCTTCTCACATTAAAGAGACTCTTATCCTTATCAATTCCTTCCATGCTCTGCAGGATGCACTTACCACCTCCATGGGATCCGTTAAGGAAGCTGCCGCATCTCTTGATGAAGCCATTGTCAATGTCGATGAGATGACAGGAAACAATGTTGAATCCGTATCCCAGATCAATGCAGCTGTTAATGAGGTTGCAGAGACTTCACAGAGCGTTGCCGAAAATGCCCAGACCATGGCTGAGAAGGCAGTTGAACTGGGAAACAGCATTGAAGCCCTCAATGACAATGTGGTTAAGCTCTTCGATTCGTCACAGACCATCAAGAATGCCAACAATGATGCCACCGGATGCATGAATTCCGTATATGCCGGAGCTAATGAGTCGGTTAAGGCAATGCATGAGATCACCAGCAAGATCAATGAGACCAACTCTGCGATAGAAGACATCGTATCTGCGATCCAGGCTATCGAATCCATTGCGGCACAGACCAATCTGCTTTCACTCAATGCTTCCATCGAGGCTGCAAGAGCCGGAGAAGCGGGACGCGGATTTGCGGTCGTTGCTGATGAGATCAGAAGCCTTGCGGATTCTTCGGCTGAATCTGCCAAGGAGATCAAGCGTATCATTGAGAATGTCATCACCCAGTCCAGCGGTACCGTTGAGATATCCAACCGTGTATCCGATGTCATCTCAAGAGAACAGGCTGATATCGAGAAGGCTCAGGAGAAGTTCAATGTCCTGTCCGAATCTGTGGAAGCTTCCATTGAGGAGATCGATACCATCAGGAGCATGACCGGTACTCTTGATTCCATCAAGAACGAGCTTACCAATGCCACCACAGAACTCGGAGCCATTTCCGAAGAGCTTGGTGCTTCTGCTGAGGAAGTTGCCGCATCCTGCCAGACCGTTACCGATGCATGTACCGACACCCAGGCTTCCACCGCGGAGATGCGTTCCGTTAACGAGGATATGTCCAAGGCCATTTCCTTCTTCAAACTTTAAAAATTTTCTTCCGGGACTAAAGCTTTACGCAAATTTGTCGATATAAACAACAGATAAGCAAAAGTGCATATAACGGATTGAAGGCTTACAAAAAGGATTTACTTTCGGGTAGATCCTTTTTTGCTTTCTTTAAAAACCGGGAATCCCGGCAGGAAACTCTACCACAAGATTTAGTGTAAAGTTTTACGGATTCTAAAAAGATATTGTGTTTTTGCTGATTTTCAGTATAATTAATAGTTGGTATGGTATATGTAGTGGTGAAAGGAAGTGCAAATGGTCAATACTAGTGCTTTTGATTACATTAACGTACTGGACAAGGCTGCAGATGCTGCCATGCTCAGGGATCAGTGTATTGCCAACAATATCGCAAATGTTGATACCCCGGGATATAAGAGGCAGGATGTTGATTTCGAGGCAGTCCTTGAAAAGGAGCTCGGCTTCAGAAGAAGCGAGTCCATGGACGAGAAGGTACACAATCTCAAGTCATCCAGACTTAATGTCGGATGCTATACGGATTATGCGAATTTTTCCTACAGGACAGACGGGAACAATGTTGATATTGAGAATGAGAATGTCCTGCTTGCCCAGAACCAGCTGAAGTATCAGGGACTAACAAGAGCTATCAATTCCGAGTTCCAGAATCTTCAGAAAGTTATGAAGTAGTGAAAGGAGTACGTGATGGGAATCTTTACATCTTTTGATATAAGTGCATCCGGCCTTACGGCTCAGCGTTACCGCATGGACATCATTTCCCAGAATGTTGCCAATGCCAATACCACCCGTACCCAGAATGGCGACCCTTATGTCAGAAAGGTTGTTTACTTTGAGGAAAAGGGTATAAGGAACAGCGACACTTTTTCACATGTCTTAAGTTCCGTAAGCAAGAATTATGCGGGCAAGGGCGTTAAGGTTGCCAAGGTTCTTGAGGATAATGTGACTCCCCAGAATATGGTTTACGATCCTTCACATCCCGATGCCGATGAGAACGGATATGTTATGTATCCCAATGTAAATATCATAACCGAAATGACTAACCTCATAGATGCCAGCAGGGCATATGAGGCAAATGCAACAGCTTTTGATGCAGCTAAGTCCATGACCCAGCAGGGACTGAACATAGGACAGGGCGGCTGATAAAAATGTGAGGTGATGATCCATGAATGCTTCTCTCGTACATGAACTTACAGGAGCGGCCGATTATATAAAGACAACTTCGGGAAAAGGAGTTCAGTCCATTCAGGGTGAAAGCCCCGACGGAACTCTGTTTTCCTCTGTTTTTAATTCTGCCGTTGACAGTATAAAGACCACAAATGCATATCTGTCGGATGCGGAGAACCAGGAGATTCTCTTTGCACTGGGTCAGTCTGATTCCGCTCATGATCTTACTATTGCGCTTGAAAAAGCACAGACCGCACTTTCATATACCGTTGCGGTAAGAGACAGATTGCTGGAAGCATATAAAGAGCTTATGCAGATGCAGGTATAACTGCAACCGATACGAGCAAGAGCGATTTTTGGAAAAATCGCAGAATTGCGAGTGCCGGTAGGATTGCGAGAATTGCGAAGCAATAGATCAATCCGTTTATATGGAGAAATAAAATGCCCGAAAAACTTAAGGAACTGATCGAAAAAATAAAAGAGTGGTGGAATAAATTCACTTCAAGACAGAAAGGCATAATCATCGGCCTTGCTGTTTTTACCATTGCAGTTTTCGGTATCATAATATTTTTCGTATCGAGACCCAAATACAAGGTGCTCATAACCGCACCCAATACTCAGGATGCTTCCCAGATCATCGCCATACTTGATGAGAATAACATCCAGCACACCGAATCCCAGGATGCACTTACAATAAGTGTTGAAACCGCTCAGTATACCGCAGCGGAACTTGCCCTCGGTTCATCCGGATATGTTCCCAACGAGTACAGCCTTGATGATGCACTTGCAAGCTCACTTTCAACTACCACATCGGATACGGCTAAGCGTTATCAGCTTTATCTTGAGAACAAGTTAAAGACCGACATTCTGAATATCGAGGGCATTAAGGATTGTAAGGTCAATCTTAATATCCCCGAAGATACCGGCACGCTTATCGCCAAGGAAGAAGAGGCATCAGCTTATGTTCAGATAGAGCATGACGGAAGCTTTACCGCTACCAAGGCTGCAAATCTTGCCAAGGCTATTCAGACCTTCCTTAGAAACAGCAACACCGCCAATATCACTATTCTTGATTCGGACGGCCAGCTTCTTTTCGCAGGAGGAGATGATTATTCATCTTCGGGAATTGCCAATTCCATGCAGGAACTCAGAAACCAGGCTGAAGCCATGATCGCCAACCAGGTGAAGAAAGTTCTTCTTGGAACTCCCAACTATAACAATGTCGAGGTTACAAGCCATCTCGACATGGATTATTCCAATTACGAACAGACCGTTAAAGAGTATTATGCCAATGAAGGCCGTACCGAGGGCATGCTTTCACATGAAGAAAACTATGAGTCCACGGCGGAGAACGGAGTGGGCGGAATTCCTGGCACCGATTCAAACGGTGAAAACACCACTTATGTAACCAGTGATTACGGCAGCAGTTCATCCTCCAGTACCGAGAATGAGAGAGATTATCTTCCCAACGAATCCTCCCAGTACAAGGTAACTCCCGCGGGAGCGATCAATTATTCCGCATCCTCCATGTCCATCGCGGCCATCACATATAAAGAGATCCATGAAGAGGATGTGGAGGCACAGGGCCTTCTTGACGGAACGACCTGGGAAGAGTACAAACTTGCCAATTCTGCTGACAAGAAACTCGAAGTCGATCCCGACCTGTATTCCATGGCTGCCAATGCCACCGGAATCCCCGAGGCAAACATTACCATAGTTGCTTATGAATCACCGATATTCTATGACAAGGAAAGCCTGCAGATAAGCTGGACAACTGTTCTCAGCGCATTCCTTATCATCCTCATCCTGGGACTTCTTGCATTCGTTATCCTGCGCAGCATGGGAACGAAAAAGGAAGAGGAGGAGACTACACCCGAGCTTTCGGTTGAAGATCTTCTTCAGTCCAATCCCGAACCCCAGATCGAGAATATCGATGTTGAGAACAAGTCCGAGACCAGAAGGATGATAGAAAAATTTGTGGATGAGAACCCCGAGGCGGCAGCTGCTCTTTTGCGCAACTGGCTTACTGACGACTGGGGCTGATAAAAAGGAGATCATAAATGGCATCTTCTACGTCTAACGAAATATCCGGAGTGCAGAAGGCTGCGATCCTTCTAATAACCCTGGGACCCGAAAGGAGTGCCGGGATATTCAAGCACCTTAAAGAAGAAGAGATCGAAGAGCTGACTCTTGAGATAGCAAATACAAGGACCGTAGGGCCCGAAGTCAAGGAAGCGATACTTGAAGAGTTTTACGGAGTATGTCTTGCACAGCAGTATATCGCAGAAGGCGGTATCGGATATGCAAGAGAACTTCTCGAGAAGTCACTGGGAACCGAAAAAGCCATGGACGTTATCGGACGACTTACCGCTTCGCTTCAGGTTAAGCCCTTTGAATTTGTCAGAAAGACTGATGCATCCCAGCTTATCAACTTCATTCAGGATGAGCATCCTCAGACCATTGCCCTGATTCTTTCGTATCTGTCACCTCAGCAGGCAGGACAGATCATTTCAGCACTTGCACCTGACAGACAGGCTGATGTTGCAAGACGTATCGCTACCATGGACAGAACCAGCCCCGATGTCATCAAGGAGGTTGAGAACATTCTGGAACAGAAACTTTCTTCCCTTGTCAATCAGGACTACACCATTATCGGCGGTGTCGATTCCGTGGTGGAGATCCTCAACTCCGTGGACCGTGGAACAGAGAAACACATCATGGAATCCCTGGAGATCGAAGAGCCCGAACTTGCGGACGAGATCAGGAAGAAGATGTTCGTATTCGAAGATATCCTTCTTCTGGACGACCGTTCCATTCAGAGAGTGCTGCGTGACGTTGATAATAACGATCTCGGCATTGCGCTCAAGGCTACAAACGAACAGGTTCAGAACGCTATATTCAACAACCTTTCAAAACGTCTTGCCACTATGATAAAAGAAGACATGGAATTCATGGGCCCTGTGCGTATGAAGGATGTTGAAGAAGCACAGCAGAAGATCGTTAATATTATCCGTAAACTTGAAGATTCAGGTGAGATCGTTATTTCCAGAGGCGGCGGAGACGAGATAGTTGTCTAATTTATATAAAACATCTTTTATGAATATGGGAACCGACAAGCGTGTCATTGATATGAACGAACTTGTCGAGAAACGTATCAGCGCTCTCGGGCTTAAGATGCAGAGTCCCGAGAACTCCGGTTTTGTTGACAACATCAATGCCGACAGTGCAGGGGTTGAAGAACTGGTTGGGGGAGTGACCCTTGATGGTGAACTTTCTCCCGAGGAAATGCTTACTGCTGATATGGGTGACGGAGAGTCCGGTTTCTCAGAGGGCTTAAATGCTGCAGTCATAAAAAGTGAGCCCCATATAGATAACCAGGCTGTTCTTGATGCTACCCGTGCAGAGGCGGAGAGGATCATCGATACCGCCAGAGATGCCGCACAGAATATTGAGAATAAGGCAAAAGAAGAAGCTATAAGGATCAGGGAAGAGGCCAGGGATGAAGGCTTCAGGAACGGTTTCAGCGAAGCTACCGAAAAAGCTGCACAGGAACTGCAATCCGAAAGAGATGCCATCGACAGGGAACGTGCGGAACTTGAAGAGATGTATCAGGCTAAATTCGATGAGATGGAGTCTGCGCTTATCGATACCATAACCGATGTATATGAGCATATCCTTATGACGGATCTTAAGGCTCATAAGACCATTGCAGGACATTTGGTTGCAAATGCTTTACGAAATATTGAGGGAGCCAGAAGCTTTCTCATTCATATAAGCAAGGATAATTATGATTACGTCAATTCCCGCAAGAGCATGCTGGAAGAAGCCTGCAAGGTACCGGGAAGCATAATCGAGATAATGGAAGATATTTCACTTCCTGCCGATTCATGCATCATAGAGACGGACGGAGGAATATTTGACTGCAGTCTGGGTACGGAACTTTCCGAACTTTCGGCCAAGTTAAAACTTCTTTCATATTCCAGGGGAGAGTAAGCTAAGGGCCGGTTTATTCCGGCCTTTTTGAATAATCCATATGGTAAACGTAAGAGAAACCGATTACGGAAAATATAACAAAGCTGTTCAGTTTACCTATTTCAAAAAAATGGGTAAGGTTGTTAACGTTGTCGGTCTTACCATAGAATCCGCAGGTCCCGATGCTAAGCTCGGTGACATATGCAGGATAATACCCAAAAGCGATGATATGGGTGAAGCAAGTGCCGATGAGATACTGGCGGAAGTTGTAGGCTTTAAGGACAAGAAGACTCTGCTTATGCCCTACGGAGTTACCGATGGTATCGGACTTGGAAGTATGGTCATCAATACAGGATATCCTTTGATGGTGACTGTAAGCCGTTCTCTTCTGGGAAAGTCTCTTAATGCTTTGGGAGTTCCTATAGACGGTTCTGTTATCGAAGGAGAAAAGTATTCCGTTGAAAACGCACCTCCCGACCCCATGCAGAGAGCCATAATCGATGAAGTTCTTCCCCTGGGAGTCAAAGCCGTAGATGGCATGATAACGCTCGGTAAGGGTCAGCGTATCGGTATTTTTGCGGGATCCGGTGTAGGTAAATCCACACTTATGGGTATGTTTGCAAGAAATACCAAAGCGGATATCAACGTCATTGCCCTTATAGGCGAGCGAGGCAGAGAGGTAAGAGAGTTCATTGAAAGAGACCTGGGCGAGGAAGGTATGAAGAGGAGCGTGGTGGTTGTAGCTACTTCTGACCGTCCGGCCCTTGAGAGAAAAAAAGCAGCTCTTACCGCCACTGCAATTGCAGAATATTTCAGGGACCAGGGTGAGGATGTTCTGCTCATGATGGATTCCCTTACCAGATTTTCCATGGCACAGCGTGAGATAGGCCTTGCCAGCGGCGAGCCTCCCGTTACCCGCGGTTATCCCCCCAGTGTTTATTCCGAGATGCCCAAACTCCTTGAAAGAGCGGGAAGATCGGACAAAGGATCCATTACAGGACTCTATACCGTCCTGGTAGACGGTGATGATTTCAATGAACCCATAACCGATACAGCCAGAAGTATCCTTGACGGACACATTATGCTGGACAGAAAACTGGGTCATAAGAACCATTATCCCGCCATTGATGTACTGATGAGCATTTCCAGATGTATGAGTTCCATCTGTGATAAAAAGCATAAACAGGCCGCCAGCAGACTTAAGACGGTTCTGGCTACATACAATGAGGCAGAGGATCTGATAAATATCGGAGCATATAAGAGCGGGTCCAACCCCAACATCGACTATGCCATAAGCAAGATAAATGCGGTTAATGAATTCCTCTGTCAGGATACGGATGCCAAGTATTCCTTTGAGGAAAGCGTACAGCTCCTGGAAGGATTGTTTGAAGATAAGTAGCGGAGGCTTAAATGGCTAGATTCCGATACAAAATGCAGAATATCCTTAACATCAAGGAAAAGATGGAGACCCAGGCCAAACAGCATTTCGCTGAGGCCAAAAGAAGTCTTGACCTTGAGGAGGAGGTTCTTGCGGCTCTTTATGAAAAAAAAGAAGAGATAGAAAGACATGCCGTGGAGGTTCTTCAGGGAGAACTTGATCTGCACGATATTGAAGATTCCCAAATGTCCAGGATCATAATCGAACAGAAGATCACGGAACAGAAGATGAGAGTTCAGAGAGCTGAAGAGGCTTTGGAAAGAGCCAGAGCAGAACTTGAGGAAGCGGTTAAAGAGCGCAAAACTCATGAGAAACTCAAAGAAAAACAGTTCGAGGAATTCATTCAGGAAGAAAACAGAGCAGAGAGCAAGACCATAGACGAACTTACCACTTATACTTACGGACAGAAGGTAACAGACAATGGCTAAAGAATTAACACCCGAAGAAAAAGAACAGCAGGCTGAAAAAAAGCGTCTTCAGGAAGAAAAGAAAAAACTAAAAAAAGAACAGGCCCAGCAGAAAAAAGATGCCAAAAAGAGGGCCAAGGAGATCGCTAAGCAGGAAGAAGAACTTGAGAGCGATGAAGACACCGGCGGATTTGTTACTTTCATCGCAACGGTTTTCATCGTCATCCTGTGGCTTGCAGTCATAGTGGTCATCATTAAGCTGGACGTTGGAGGCTTTGGAAGCTCCGTTCTGACACCGATCCTTAAGGATGTGCCGGTGCTGAACAAGATCCTTCCCAACTCTGCTGTATCCGAGACTCTCGATCCATCAATGTACGGCGGATATACCAACCTTCAGGATGCGGTAAACAGGATATATTCCCTGGAAACGGAACTTGAATCCATAAAGGGAGCATCCACCAACAAAGACGAGAGAATTGCCGCTCTTGAAGCGGAAGTTACCAGACTTTCCGAGTTCGAGACCATGCAGGTTGATTTTCAGCGTATAAGAAACGAGTTCTATGAAGAAGTAATATATGCGGAAAACGGCCCCGGTGCAGATGAATACATAAGATATTACGAATCCATGGATCCTACTACTGCGGAATTTCTATACAAGCAGGTGGTAGAGGAAAGACAGATCACCCAGGAGATCCAGGATTACGTCAATGCTTATTCCAACATGAAACCCAAGGAAGCGGCTGCTTTATTTGAGCAGATGACAGATACCGAGGGAATTCAGCTTGCCGCAAGGATACTGGGAGCCATGAATCCGGAAGACAGGGCGAAGATCTTCGATGCCATGGATAAAGAAGTGGCTGCAAGGATCACTAAGATACTGGATCCCGAAAGCTGACAAAACTGTTCCGTAGGGATTTTTACCGGGCACTTAAGTTTTCGGTTAAGTGAGCCGATATAAATTCCGGCAGGGGTTTACTCTGTAAAATTTTACGGAAGGAGAAAATAGTCTATGAGCATCACACCTATTGGGGATGCTTCAGCTCTGGCAGATCAGCTTGTATCAAATCTCACACAGGTTAAACAAACTTCCGGTACTTCCGGAGATTTCAAATCTGTATGGAATGATCAGGCAGCATCTGCATCAGCGAATGGTTCCGGATCTGATCTTCCTTTATCCGCAAACAGGGATAAAGGAAACAGAAACGATAACGTAAAGGATACTTCCGAAAACGTTAACAAGGACCGCACCGTTGATTCTGCAGACAAAACAGATGAAGCATCAAAGACAGATGTGAAGGGCAAGGACCGCCCCGAAAAATCCGAAAGTGTTAAAACTGATAACACCGACGGAAAAATGCTCAAGGATGAGGAAATCGAATCTGCGACAGAAGTTCTTGCAACCATACTTGCAGACCTTGAAGTAAAGATCGCAGATATTCTTAACATGGATCCTGAGGAGTTTAATGCACTCCTTGAGGACACTTTCGAGGATCCCTTTGCACTTTTGAACAAAGAGGATCTGAGTACTTTTGTGCTAAAAGCACTTGGAGCGGATTCCGAATTATCACTTATCACAAGTGAAGAGGATTACGCAAAATTTTCCGAGAGTTTAAATGCTCTTACCGAGGTTCTGGGAACCGAGACTCCGATCCGCGATATGAATGTATCCGAGTTTGTCACTGCAGTTGAAGCATCGGTTGAAATATCCGATGAGGAGCCCATGGCAGCCGAAGGAACCGTATCCCGTGAAGAAGTTCCCGAGATCAGGAACGAGGACAGAACCGAGGACAGAACCGCAACCAGGTTTGTCAGAAACTCAAACGGCGATCTTGAGCGTGTGGATGTTACCGAAAGCGGTGCTGAAACCGGTGAAGCAAAGATCGTAAGAACTGCCCCTGAAGCTCAGAAGCAGAGCAGGGATAC
>JAEEGL011580753.1_pt1 | contig 21636 bp, 19 predicted proteins | sample 9134231 | NCBI WGS metagenome assembly JAEEGL01 (sample SAMN16246548, study PRJNA631951) | gut metagenome | biome: gut microbiome; feature: rumen; material: fiber-attached | host: Bos | place: Iran: Karaj | collected 2018-10
AAGATACTGTATATTCCGGGTCTGCGCCCGTTTCTATGCGTTATATGAAAAGTCATTGCCTATCTATTTGAGTGTAGCAGTCATCACTACGGGATTGTGATCCGTTGCAGCAAACTCATAGTCTATGGTTTCACAGCTTTCAACAGAAATATTATTCGACACAATATATCCGTCTATCACATAGTACTGCAGATCATCTCTGTCAGAACCGGCATAAGGCCTTTGAAGCGATCTGCATGTGGGCGTCGAATTGTCTGTCACAAAACTGACTTCCTCAGGGAAATCCTCAACATATATATATCCGCTCTGCCAGCATCCCGGATGAACCGGATAAGCACTCACATCCACATTTGAAAAAGTCTGATTAAAATCTCCGCCCGCTATCACATAGTTGCCCTTATTCAGTTCCTCTTCCAGTACGCTCTTAAACAGTGCTGTCTGAGCAATCTTTCCCTCACCTGAATCATATGCCTCCAGATGAAGATTGATGATTACCAGTTCCTTATCTGTCAGAGCACCATCTGTCGTCGTTACCGGGATTCTTGTGATCAACAGACATCTTTTAAGATTGGCAGTCCTAATCGGCCATATGAATGGGCAGGGAAGTGATATTCTCTGCGCGGAACTTATGTCGAATCTCGTAAGTGTCTGAATACCGCTATTTACCTTTCCTATTGGCGGTATCGGAAAAGGTACAAAAGGAGTTTTAAAGTTATAAGCGAAAGCACTGCTATATGTCCCGCCCTCAGTTGTATGCAGATTGGTCTTAAAATACTCCGTTGCATCGATTCCGTATGAACGTCTGCTATCCGTATCCACTTCCTGAAGTAATACTACATCGGGTGAAAATGAATTTATCTTACTAAGCATAAACTCAATATTGCTTTCTACTCTTTCACGCGTAGCAGTCTGTACTCCATTGCCTCCATCCATAAAAAAGTCGGCATTGTCACCCAGCGCACCATAGCCTGTATTCCATGTAAGTACTGTGATAGGTTTCCCTGTGTTTATGGCATATGTGTCATCCGATGCGATTACGTCTATATTTTCTCTATCTGCCGGTTTGTATTCCATAACAGAAAGAAAGGCAACAAGAACTACAAGCAGTGCAATAACGATCCCCACTGCCATCCCCAATATCTGCAACACTCTTCGACCAAGATGAGTCTTCTTTCCATTATTTCCTTTAGTACTATTCATAATCAACACCAATTCAGTATCCGAGAGTTTTTAACAGTCCTTCGCATCCCCTGACGATCTGCTCATACACGCCTTCGAAATCACCCGTATACCACGGATCTGCTATATCCTCGGGAGTATCTGTAAAATCCATTAAAAGCGACACCTTTCCCTCCGGATCATCGCCCAAGATTCTGAGCATATATCCCAGATTCAGTCTCTCCATGCCTATGATATAGTCCCACTTATCATAGTCATCTTTACGCAACTGTCTCGCTCTCTTATCATTACACGATATACCGTGTTTTGCAAGTTCTCTGCGCGCCGGCGGATAGACCGGATTACCGATCTCCTCCGAACTGTGTGCAGCGGACTCTATATGGAAATCATCCGCTATCCCTCTCTTCTTCACCATATCCTTAAAAATATACTCAGACATTGGTGATCTGCATATATTGCCCCAGCAGACAAACAGTACTTTTATCATATTATCTTTCTCTCCTGTAAAATGTATATCTTCACTTCATTTCAAAAGGTGCAAACAGGGTGCAAATCAACGCTGTAGCACCCATCAAACCAAGTATTTATGAGGCTTTATGATAATAGGCTAGTATCTTGCCGTGGCACATGAATAGTACTTTTATCATTAGCTTTTTTCCTCGTTTTTCCTTAATTTATAAAGGGTTGTACAACAGATTTACAACACGTATTTTTGCAAATATTGGCAAATATCAGCATATTTTTGCCGGCAAAAGGTGCATAAAAAGGTGCAAATCCCATTCGCGTGCACCTCGGTTTTTGAGCACATGACATGCTGTCATCACAAAGCCTGCACCGAAGATAATCTTTCCATCTCACTTTGGGCATCTTCAAAATTCACATGCGTATATGTATTAAGCGTAAGCGCAAGAATGTTCATTATTTCTTTTAGATCCATATCAAATCTTGTGAGCCTCAACATCCTGTCCTTTTTTGTGAAATGTAAAAGCAGATACCCCATTCCTATATAAGAACTAATTGAAGTAGCAAGACCTATCCCAATTACTCCGCCATGCAATACAACAACAAGAATATCGAGTATGATATTGGCCCCTGCTATAACAAATGTGGATCTAATTACTCTCTTTCTTGCACTGTCAAGCTGACATCCTGAAGAAAGAACTACGCAAAGAATGAGTGGCGGAAATCCTATAGCAAGCCCCCTTATATATAAAGTTGCCTGTTCCGCCAGAACAGCTCCATTTCCAGAAGCCCCAAACAAAACAGCCAGGTTTCCAGCAAAAATATATACCAGACCTAGAAATAGAATACTAATAACAGTTGCTATATAGAACACTGAGGAAAATATCCTGTTCATGTCCTTTAAATTGCCCTTACCAAGCTGCTATGAACATAGAATCTGCATTCCAGTAGCCAAAAGTCCACTCACAATTCCACATATACTGAACATTGGATTAGCTAGTCCTACAGCTGCCAAGGCATTTGAATCGAAAAACCGGCTTACAATAAGTCCATCTATTATTCCTGACCCTATATTTGCAAGCTCAATAAGCGAAAATGTCATAAATAGTGAGAAGAAGTTCTGATCATTAACTAACCATCTTCGGTTTTTCTTTATTAGTTTCATTGATCGCTCCTCCAGACATTAATAAGGCTTACTCGGGAATACTAAATCTCATCATATTACGATTATATCCTGTAGTTGTAAGATAAGCTTTTTCTTTATGCATTTCCATGAGACCGCTAAGTATAAATCCACTAAGCCCTTCTATCTTCTGATCAGGATCTGTGATATCAAATATTTTTCCGGAATCACGTTCTATGATAAGAGCACTGTTTTCTTCAAAAAAAACAGAAAGCTCTATTAAAAGCCCATTCTTCTCTTTCTTATTCTGTTCAAGAATTGTAAGTCCGATCTCCTCAACAAATAAAGCAGCTTTATTCGCCATACCCTTAGGATAGTTATGCTCTTCCAGTAGGTTTTCAACTTTTTCTGAAAGACCAGTTGCCGACTCATTTGTCAAAACATCATCAAAAACTAATATTTCCGAATCCATACCCTTTAACAGATAAGGGAATAATTCTTTTCCATATCGAAGATAAACATACGCCAACGATATAACAAGTGTTACTATCGGAGCAACAACAAATGCAATCCACATCCCTTTTTCACCCGCTATAACCGAACCTAGAAGCGGCAAAAATGAGTATAGAATACCATCTTTAAGAACAGTAACAGCAACCGAAAGACCTATATGATCTATCAACATATAGTAAGAGGTAAAAAGAGAAACAGCGCTGCAAAATACTAGCCCAAAAGAAACGATCCTAACAGCAGCTATGGATGGATCCAGTGCTGCCCCAGCTGTTATTCCGAAAAGGGCGCAGAACTGCTTGGCAAAAATTATTACCAGTACATTTACTACTATCCCCTCTAGAACAGCTGCTTGTACTGCCATACGCATTAACCTTTTTATAAGGACATGATTTTTTTCTCCTAAATATGTTCCTAGAAGTGGCTGAACCGCCATTCCAACACCATCCAAAACCACACCAAACTCTATAAGGCTTACTACCACCGCAAGTGTAATCAGCCCGGTATCTCCATAGTGCGCTGACACATAGCTTATCAAAACATAGTCCATAACCGCCCAGCATAGATATATAACAGCATCTACAATGCTGAAACGCGAGGTTTTAATAAGCTCTTTTATGTTGAAATACCAGACAAAATGAAGAGTATTGCTTTTTCTAAAAAAGTGGATGCAGGACACTATAACGCCAAGCCCATTCCCAACAATGGATCCTATGATTATCCCCAGCATACCATAATGCTTTGCCAGAATTATGGAACATACAATATTCCCGCCAATCTGGAATATATAACCCAGATTATTTATTAGTTCATCACCATCACTGAAGACCATATCCTCCAGATAATATACAAGGACTGTTAAAAAAATATTAATAGGTGCGAGTTTATAATACTCTAAAGCTCTATCATATATCTCTCCTGTAACACCACTCATGCTAAAGTATAAATCACGTATAAAATATAGAATAATGGCTGAAGTAATACCTATAACAAAAGTAACTATTAATCCCTGTCCATATATCTGATCAGCATGTTTTTTTCTCATTGCACCAATATCCCGACTGTATACAATACTTGCTCCAGTAGAAACCATGCATCCAAAGAAAGTAGCTATACCTGTAACAGGAGTAATCGAATTAATGGCAGCTATACCTTTCTCACCTATAAAGTGACCAGCTATAATACTATCGCTAAGCATCATTAGATACAAAACAGCCATAGTAAATGTACCTGATATAAGCATTGACCCAAACTTATTTTTACAAAAAAATCTTTTATTCATTTACTCTCGCCATTCCCTCGCTTTCAATATTTTCAATAAGCTCCTTTACATGAATGTCCGGAAAGTCTCTGTAATATATAAGTTTATCTGCAATACTCCTCGTCAGAGCACCATAATGTTTAATTGTATCCGACTTGTATAAACTTGCAGCATAGTCAAGATAAAGATTTGGCTCATCTCCATCTGTCATAATCTCCACATCAAGAGATGTCTGTGAAGCCCTGTTATCAATATCGATATCCAACATTTCATATGGGTGTCGCCAGTTTTCCGAAAGGCTTCTAGTATCATCCTGAAGCATAAAACAAATACTGTCGTCCTTTACAGGAGAAACATAAGTGGAACTAACAAATGAACAAGAGCTGTATTTCAAGGCATTGTTCATTTGTTCTTTTATATCTGTCAGCATCTCTTCCATAGTAAGATTCTCTGTGACAGTAAGCATTAGTGGCAAGGTATAGAACAACATGCCTATACTATTCATAGAATCAAGATCTTTTCTTCCGTTATATATCCAAGTAATCATAACCTTGTCACTGTTGGTTATCGAACTAAGAGCAAGGAGCCCTGCCATTAGGAACAAGCCGTTCCTTCCAATTCCAGTTGAAGCTTCAAATGCATTATAATCATCACTAGTTAATTGCAGCGGTATATCTATATCTCCTGCAAAGTTTTCATCAGAAGTATAATCATAAGGCAAATTACGTATGCATTCCATTCCTGCATATCTTTTCTCGAAATACGACTTTGCTTCCTCATATAGAGTACTATTCATCTCTTTTTCACGCTGTTCAAGAACATAATAATAGTAATCCTTCTCGAGTCCCATACCGGACAGGCCTTTTTGAAGATTGCTCATAAACAGCCAATAGGAAGTACCATCAAAGATTAAATGATGAACATCAAAGAATATATAATTTCCAGACGGAGCACTGAAAACTCTGCTACGCCAAAGAAGTCTGTCAGTTACCTTTCTAAATGGCTGTACCAAAGTTACTCGCAGAGTCTCAAGTTCTTCATCCGAAACCTTCTCCACTGTAATTTCATGCATCATTTCAGGAGCATAACGTTGCTTATACTCTCCATTCTCATAATATATTATGGTCAGAAGAGAAGGATGATTCTGTATCGTTTTATAGATTGTTGCTGCCAGGTCTTCTGCAGCCACATCTATAAATCTACAGAGAGCCGGGTTGTTATACATGGTAGTATTAGGTATATAAAGCTCATAATTAAGTATATACTTTTGTTCCACAGTCAGAGGATGTGACTTTAAGATAGCTTCCGCATTAATCATCTCAGCGCTCTCCTCCGTAACTCTCTTCTTACTGAGGTACTGTTCTGCAATACCCGAAACTGTACAGCCTAAATATATATCTTCAAAGGTCAGTCCACTGAGTCCAGTCTCAACAATAAGCTTCATGGAAGTGAGTGAATCTCCGCCAAGCAGGAAGAAATCATCCTTTATTCCCACCTTCTTTATCTTAAGCACCTTCTGCATAGCGTTACATATTATTGCCTCCGTCTCATTGGTTGGCGAAGCATACTCGCTTAAACAGTCAGAAACAGACGGTCTAGGAAGAGCATTTCTGTTCATCTTTCCATTATGGAGTCTTGGGATTGAATCAATTTTCACAAAATAGGAAGGCAGCATATAGTAAGGCAGAATCTGACCAAGTTTCTCGCGAAGTTCGGTTATTCCAATCTCAGCCTCCCCCAAATGATATGCAGCGAGATGCATTCCATTTTTGTCTTTAATGCTTCTAACAGCTGTCCACTCAAGACCTGTAACACGTTTGATGGCTTCTTCAACCTCAGTCGGTTCTACTCTTTTACCATTAATCTTAATCGTGTCACTGATTCTTCCAATAATCTGATACTGTCCGTCACTCATTTGTCTGGCAAGATCACCGCTATGAAAGATGCCATTTGCAAAAGCCTTGGCAGTCTGTTCAGGCAGATTGATATACCCCCTGGTAAACGGTGCATCGAAACAAAGTTCGCCGGATTCACCAACCTCCACCTCTTCACCATCATCATTTAATAGATAGACACCAACATCATATTGAGGAAGTCCCACAGGAGCAGTAACATTCGGCTTATCAAGCACAGATACCAATAGTCCGCATGCCGTCTCACTACTACAATATCCATTAAACACCATCATTTCTGAAGGATCCTTCCAGATTCCATGAGCAGGCTCAGAAGAAAGGATAACCTTCTTCAGATATGGGCCAAAGCTTTTTTGCATTCTAAAAAGTGATGGTGGAAAAAATGCTAATGTCACCTTATTTTCTATTAAAAATTCCATTATTTTGAGCGGATCCTTTGATACAGAACAAGGAGCGATCAGAAGCTTGGTTCCTATCATCCAGCTTATTATCATAAACATGATGGAAGCTACAAGGTTCAGCGGGAAGTATAGGATAATGATATCGCTACGCTGGCTTATGGATACACCATTCCAACGATAAGATGCAAAAGTGATTGGAATTCTACCATACTCATGGAGAACTCCCTTAGGATTACCACTGGTTCCGGATGTATAAACCGCAAAGGCTGCCGCATGAGGATCAATTGGTTCATGTCCCTCAAGGGGTTCTACGCTCAGAATTTCATTCCAGACCTGTTCATTCAACACAAGAACACATCCACAATCCTTCTGTATATACTCTGTTCTTTCTACAGGACTATTCTCCTCAATAATTACTGCCGCCGCTCCAGCTTTCCATATACCTAAAAGAGCTATTGCGACTGCCGTACCTCTCGGAAGAAGTATACAGATCATATCTTCTTTACCGATGCCCCTATCCTTAAGGTATCTATATACCTTTCCCGAAAGAATATCCAGCTGTGCTGCTGTTATATCAGATTCAGCCGAACCTTCACTAAGCATCACATGGTTCGGATAGTCCCTTAAAAGCGAATCAAACCTTTCAAAAATGTCTATCTCTTCAACTCTCATACCTTCATTAACTCCTATATCAGCGCAACACCCTCTATATTCACTGCTCACTGCGTGAAAAACGTATCATATTACGGTTATAGCCAGTAGTTACAAGATAAGCCGTTTCATCTTGATGAGCCTCCATAAGTCCGCTTAATATAAATCCACTAAGCCCACCGACCTGAAGGTCAGGATCAGTAATATCAAATAATTTTCCTGAATCTCTTTGTATGATAAGAACAGAATCCGCTTCATAGAAAAGCGAAAGCTCAATTAGAATATGTTTTGGGGACTGTTTGTTTTGTTCAAGAATTGTTAAACCTATCTCTTCTACAAATAATGCAGCCCTGCTGACATCTTTCTTTGAGTATTGGTGAGAGATAAGGCTTTCTTCAACCCGCTTCGAAAGAATCGCTGTATTTTCTGTCGTCAGAACATCGTCTATAACCTCTATTTCTGAATCTAAGCCCCCAAGCAGGAATGGGAAGTTTTCTTTTCCGAAACGGAGATAAACAAAAAGTAAGGCACCAACAAGTGTAAGTACAGGTGCTATAGCAAAACCTGCCCACATACCATTTATCCCTAAAATAAAAGATCCTGCGATAGGAAGTAATATATAAAGTAACCCATTCTGAAAACATGAGATACATACAGACATTCCTATTCGATCAATCAACATATAATAAGATGTGGTAAGTGATATCACACTGCAGAATACAAATCCAAGGGAAACTATTCTGACAGCTGTAATCGACGGACCAAGTGCTTCTCCGCCAGTGATACCAAAAAGTCCACAAAACTGTTTTGCAAATATACAGATAAGCGTCGTAGCTGCTAACCCCTCAATAACTGCAGCTTTTAGACCTGCTCTCATAACCCTTTTTATAAGCTGATGATTCTTTTCTCCAAAGTAAGTTCCAATAAGGGGCTGCATCGCCATTCCTACTCCATCCATTACAACGCTGAACTCGATGAGACTCACTACTACCGCCAGAGTTATCAGACCAGTATTTCCATAATTTCTGGAAACTACACCAATTATTATATAGTCCATCAAACCCCAGCATAGATAAACTGATGAATCTACTATACTGTAACGCGATGTGAGCAGAAAATCCCTGAATGTGAGATGCCACACAAAATGAAGAGTATTACACTTGCGGAAATAATGCCAAAAACATACAAGGATTCCAAGAACATTTCCTATAACTGATCCAAGTATAATACCTGTCATTCCCATGTACTTTGTAAGTATAATTGATAGGATTATATTTCCGCCTATCTGGAATACATAACAGATATTATTGCAAAGCTCATCTCCATCACTGTAAACCATCTGTTCCAAATAAAAAATCACAATCGTCAGGAATGCATTTATCGGAAGAAGTCGGTAATACTGAAGTGCGTTCTCAAGGATTTCACCAGTGATACCATTCGCCCTAAAATAAATATTCTGAATAAGAAGAATAGTTACTGCGGATATGATGCCTATGGAAATACTTATTATCAGTCCCTGACCATATATTTCATCAGCACGCTTTTTCCTCATAGCTCCGACTTCTCTTGTGAAAACAATACCGACACCAGTCGAAACAAGATCTCCGAAAAATGTTACAATACCAGTCACTGGTGTAATAGCATTGATTGCTGCTACACCAGATTTTCCTATAAAATATCCAGCAATAATACTGTCACAAAGAAGCATAATATACATTACTGCCTTTGTAAATGTACCTGATAAAAACATAGAGCTAAACTTTTTCTCACAAAACCCGTTATTTAGCCTTTGATTGTTAGCCGTCACCTTAGTGTCCATATATTTAACTCGACCCCTTTTTGAGTACATTTATATTTTCTACTCCTCTACTAATCCGAAGAAGAACTTCTTCTGTCTTTCATTTGATATGACATGAACTGGTTTTAACTGTGAAGGATTTGCCCCACGATAAACCATCATATCTCTATATAACAGACCAGTTTCTGGCTGAAGTATCAATACTTCAGGTTTTGTTAACTGATCATGATCTACAGCATATCCGTATCGAGGATTAGCCTCACAAAGATGCTTATATATACTCTCTTTAAGTTCTTCTATAGAAACACCTGTACCTTCTACTCCCGGTTCAATCAAAAAGTCGTATCTTCCAGGTGATACATCCGAATTCGGATATACACAATAATCCGATAATGTAAATCCAAGTTCGTCTGCTGTATCAAAAACTGTCTTATCAAGTGCCATCTCGGTTGTTTTTTCCAGAGCAACACTGATAGTTTTATTTACTCTGAACATAAACTGAACAAGCGGAGTCTTATTAAGAAAACCAGTAACTTTTACTGCATCGCTCATTCTGTATCTATAGAAACCATTTGCTGTCGTTACAACCAGCTCGTAGATTTTTCCCACTTCCAGTTCATCCATAAGAACAAGCTGCGAAAAATCATCTCCAGCTTCCACAGGCAGAAACTCCATAAAGGCACTACCCGCCGCAAGAATATTATCCAATGTATCTATTCCTGCCGGAACTGACCAAAGTCCCTCAGATGATGTTACACCAGCATATAAATTATGTACCAAGTCTCCCGAGAATCTTTCCTTAATCTTCTTATCATATACTGCCAGACCATCACCTCCGGCACCATTCAGATATATAAGATTTGGCCATACCTTTTTCAGAAATGGTTTATCTACACCTTCAGCAAATGCTTCTCTAAGCTCTGCTGCTCTTTCAGGCTCAGGTTTTATCTGTGCTAATACAGATTCTCTTACCCCGTCTGACATCTTGACACTTTCGTCTATGGTACCCTTCTCGATATCATCTATCAGCATCTCATAATTATCTGCAAGATACTGGAACAAGTGCGCCAGCATATTATAAAAGCTTGAAACCATTCCTGTTATATTCTTCTCTGCAAGTGCAAATCTCATATGAAGATATTTGGTATCCGTACCCGGTTCTGGTACCATAGCTTCTACCGGCGAGGTATATATGGCACGCATCATCTGGGCAGCATTACCTGCTCCATCGCCGCCCTTTTTCAGCACTTCAGCATTTTTTGCAGATGCACATCCAACAGTTATACCATTATCCAGAGTTGAATAATTTCCTTCACTAGTACAAAAGATTTTTCCCTCCATCCACTCCGGAGGAAGTAGTTCCGCCTTTAATCCATTTAGATAAAGGAAATTATACTTCATAAAAATCTGCGTCTGACGATCCGTCATTGGAATATATTTGGGATTTCCTACTGTACCGGAGGTAGTATTCATATGATTGAATTCATATGCAGTAAGAACATTCTTTTCTCCATCCTTCATTCGTTCAATATATGGAGCTATATCATCATAAATACAAACTGGAACCTTATCTCTATATTCTTGTATAGAATGAATATCTTTAAATCCGTATTTTTTTCCTATTTCAGTATTTTCATTTTCTCTTATCAACTGCATTAGAAATGATTCCTGAAGTTCCATAGGTTTTTTTGATTCATCATTAACCACAGAAAGATATACAGATCTTCCAGCTTCCGCAGAACCCTTGTTTGCCATTAATGTCAAATTAACACCCATAGTCTAACCCCTTTCTCTTTCTATTTGCTTTTTAGGTTACTCTATCGTAAGAATATCTGAAAATCCTGTAACTTCGAAGATTTCCTTGATTTCTTCTGAACAATTCTTTACAACCATTTCTCCCTGCTTATTCATAATCTTCTGAGCAGAAAGAAGAACTCTAAGTCCGGCAGATGAGATATATGCCAGATCTGAAAAATCAAAATCAAGTTTCTCAACGCCCTCAATATTTTCCTTTACTTCCTTCTCAAGGTCAGGAGCTGTTGTAGTATCAAGTCTTCCTGACAACGCAAAACTAAGGTTTTTACCATCTGATTTTTTTTCGATATTTAACATAAGTGTTACCTCCTAATTGTTTTACATTTTTGATTCTTAAAGAATCATTTTACTAATAAGCTATAATCTCCTATTCCACTACTTTGAACTTATAGCTTCTCTGGAATCTTCCCCCATTAAAGTCATTAACTACATCCCATCCGTTACATTGTCCAGAACACATAAAGCTGTCACAGCGGGATAGTAGATACAATGCATAGAAATAATTTATTGTTGTGTCTTCAACCATTTCATCCAGCTTATCAGGAGGAATGGTTTCCTTCTCCAATTCGCTGATGATTTGACCTTCTCTAAAATCCGAAACTCTATGACGTTCCTGTGCAACTGCTATAATCCTTTTTCCAAACTCAGACTTCATCTGATCCAGAATGTCATTATCTTCAGTGGCCAGGAATATGCGGTCATATCCATCCTCTTCAAGCCACTGATGAATGGTTGGAAGCATCTGCGGAACAGTCGCCATACGACGCTCTCCGGAAAGGCCAGTTGATATATAATCCGTTCCTCGTATCAAGATTCCAAGAACTTTCCTTCCTTCGAACAAAGCTTCATAGTATTCATCCATTTCATTTTTGAACCTAGGTGCAAGGATAGAAGCATCTGTTGCCTGTTCGATTGTATAAACCATTTTTGTCTTTATCAGAAATACCTGATTATCAATAACCAGTGTATTGTCCCCACTCGCATCCTCCGCTGTCAGTTCCAAAGAGAAATACTTATTTAGCATTTCAACGCGGAACTTTCCTAGCCTTTCTTCGTTAGTAATCAGCTTAAGGCCAAAGTGACTGAATACTATCTCAAACCTTTTCTGATATGCTAGAATCGCCCCTATACCACCTATGGAATTAGTTTGCATAGTGACATATTTATAATCTGTAAAGTTTTTACCTTTCAGCATCCACTGTAGAAAAAAGACATTATGAAAAGCATATGTAGAACTAAGCCTATTAAAATCCCTGTCCTCAAGGCCCGTCTTAAACTGCTTTTGAACGTAAAATGTAGTTTCTCCCGAAAGTTCAGGAAGCTTTTCTACAACATGCACCCTATCATCCTCAGAAATGAACCAAAGAATACGTGGGTCATCAAACCATATATCAATCCCTTGAGTGAAGGATAGAATCACCCTGGTCAGAGCTATAGAATACTCATTTACTTCCTCGAATTCTGCAGCATTTATACCTTGGAAGAAATCTATATAAAGTGTATCCTTATCCGTTTCGTCATAAGATAAGTATTGAGCCATAAAAGGCCCCTTCATATATTTGGGATAAAACTCAATCGGTTCGATATCATCGTTATTATCCAGATACACAATATCAAAATAGTCACCTTTTGGACTCTTGACATGGTATCTCTTCTCCCCATCCTGAAGAGCAAGATGAAACATTTCATTACTTATAGATAGTTCCTTACACTCTATATCACTTTGATAATCATCTAATATAAACATCTGTAACCCCCTCCATAAAACAAATGCTTATTCAGTTATTCTATTGTGAGAATATCTGAAAATCCTGTAACTTCGAAAATCTCCTTGATTTCATCTGAACAGTTCTTTACAACCATTTCCCCCTGCTTATTCATAATCTTCTGAGCAGAAAGAAGCACTCTGAGTCCGGCAGATGAGATATATGCCAAATCCTCAAAATCAAAATCAAGCTTCTCAACACCTTCGATATTATCCTTTACTTCCTTCTCAAGATCAGGAGCTGTTGTAGTATCAAGTCTTCCTGACAGTGCAAAGCTAAGATTATTACCCTCTGATTTCTTTTCGATATTTAACATATGTATTACCTCCTAATTATTCTTATATTATTGATTCTTAAAACTTATATTTTATTAATGATTTTAATAATGTTTTTATTAGAGTTTTTATTACAGTTTATTTTCTACTAAAGATTCTTTTCTATTGTCAGGATATTCTGCCCGTCTTTATATTCATATCGAATATTATCCATACTTTTCTTGGTCATAAAGATTCCAAGACCACCGATATCTCTTTCTTCAGCAGAAAGAGTTACATCAGGATCTTCCTTTGCTAATGGATCATAAGGTTTTCCATGATCCAAAAATGTTATCGCAACTGCAAGCGGCTCATCAGATACTTCTACTCTGATAGTTGCATCACCTATCTCAGGGTTATATGCATAATTTGCGATATTTACAAATATCTCCTCCACAGCGATATCGATCTGCATCTGTGTTTTCATAGAACATTCAAAGCTCTCAAGCTGAGTATCTACAAAAGCAATCACTTCGTCAAGCTTATCTGTACTCGCTTCAATCACTAATTCCTTACTTGATCCCATTTTATCCTCTTCCTTTCTTATTATTTTTTAGAAAGCTTATAAAACATCCCCACTTTCTATATATACTTTATTAATTTGTTTCAGTTCCTTTATACTCTAAGCAAAGCATAGTTAAGTCATCAAATTGCTCTGCATCCTTAACAAAATCATCTACCGCACATCTAACACCTTCAAGAAGTTTCTTTGGCTCTGTGTCATGCATTACATTTAATGCTTCTACCATTCGTTCAGTTCCAAATAGCTCTTCACTGCTGTTAGTAGCCTCAGGAACACCATCCGTATATACAAATAATTTTGACCCAGGCTCTAATTGTATCTCGTACTCCCTATACTTTGCTCCTTCCATACCACCGATTACGAGTCCATGCTTATCCTTATAAAGATCAAAATTGCCATCCGGAGTCATAAGCGCTGGGTATTCATGACCTGCATTTGCTGCTATCAGTTTTCCTGTAGAGATTTCCAGAACTCCCAGCCACACCGTAACAAACATCTCTTCGCTGTTGTTGGCACATATAGCCTCATTTGCATCCATAAGAGCCTTTGCCGGAGATTTTCCAAGCATAGTATTGTTGGCAATGATATTTTTGCTGAACATCATAAACATTGCAGCAGGAATACCCTTTCCAGATACATCAGCTATTACAAGTCCAAGATGATCATCATCTATCATGAAGAAATCATAGAAATCACCGCCAACCTCCTTGGCAGGATTCATAGAGGCATAAAGATCAAACTCAGGTCTCTCTGGAAATGCAGGAAACAGATTTGGAAGCATATCCGCCTGAATCTTTTCAGCAAGTGCAAGCTCTGTGCCAATTCTTGCAGAGGTCTCCGTAAGCTTTTTCTGTTTACTCATGATTTCCTGACAATGGCCAACCAACTTTACAGCTGCAACGGCAATAATAACCAACTGCAAAAACTTAACAAAATAATTAGAAAACGTAGTATTAATGAGCATCAGGCCCTTATCATATGGAATATCCTTTACTGCATCATCCAGCCACATATTCTCATTTGTAGTAATGACAGTCCCTGGTGAATACTGAACAAAATTAAGATCCAGCATACCGTGATTTGCTCCATATAAATAAGCCCCAAAAAATATAAGAATGGATAAAACCGCAATAGACATAGTATATTTCTTACTGAAATATCTGATGGAGAGAAGAATTGGAATAACCACCAACAGCGTAACATTATAGGTAAGCACAGAAGTCGTTCCTGCATATACGACCGTAAGTGTTCCCATCAAACTGTATTTTATCCAGGATTTTTCATACTTAAAATGACGACATATAAAATTGGAAAATGCAATGAGTGCAAGGTTAAATATCATCAACCCCCTAACAGGCACTCGGCTATAAAAAACATCATTTTCAAATAAAGCCCATGTGATGGCAACTATAACTACTGTTACATTAAGGATCTGTGCCATCATCCTATTTGCATTAACTTCATTTTCAAAAAATATCTTATTTTTTTTCTCTATTTTTTCATTTTTTCCCATTTGCTACACCCCTTATTCAGGAATTCAGTCTCTTAAAATTTGCTGAATTAGATTTATACAGTTTTTTAAATACTTCAAAGCTCCGCCCATACACTTCCATATTTTGAGGATTAGGTCTGTAGGAATGATTAGGCTTAATAAGCTGCTTTGCTAGTTCCAAAACATCGTCCCCTGTGATGCCTGCAGCTACAACGAGTGCAGTTCCAATAGCTCCAACTTCTTGAGTATTATTTACAGTCTCAATTGTCCTTCCTGTTATATCAGCCAACATCTGACATACAACAGAGGACAATGCTCCTCCTCCGACAAATCTAATAGTCTCAGATGTTTTTACTTTATCCTCCTCGCATTCAAGTAACCAGCGAAGGTGATAACATATCCCCTCAAGTACGGCACGAAGCATATCTTTTTTGCTATTCTCAACTTTAATATTAAAGAAAATTCCACCGGCGTTCGAGTCTTCAAAAGGACAACGATTGCCGTGCATCCATGGAGTAAAGATAATCCCATTTGCCCCAGGTGGAACTTCACTTATAACTTCGGATATATAATCATAAATGCTTATATACTTACTTTCTACGTCGGTGATTTGAATCTTTTTAAGATAAACTCCCACCTCATCCAAAGCAACATGATTTATAACCCACTCAAAGCATTTCCCTGCTGTTTCCAGTTCTGCATAATAGTTATAGTACCCCCTCTTTGCAGAAAGAACTCCAGTGATCATCGCATTTATATCAACAGTTTGATAATCCAGAAAAGTTGATACCCATCCAGATGTTCCCACATAGATATGAGTATCTCCCGGCTTTGTACATCCTGCACCTATATTAACGAAGGTTGTATCACCTCCACCTCCAAAAACCGGAATCCCTTCTATGAGGCCAAGCTCTTGGGCAGCCTTACCGGTTAAGTGTCCAGCAATATCAGTACATTCGATAATATCAGGCATATGTTCAGGCTTCACCTTATACATTTTCAGTAAGCCTTTGTTCCAGCCCTCTTTACCTTTCCGAGTATCATATAGAAATGTTGCGAATGCCGAATCAGCAGTCCTCATCACTCTACCAGTACATCGGGCCACCAGATAATCATTTATATCAAGCCACTTATAAACCTTATCAAAAACTTCAGGTTCATTATTCTCTACCCACTTATACTTCCAGATTGGATCCTTTGCACTGGTTGAACCTGCATAATTAACCAACAGATTCCTTACAAGCTTATACAGATTGCAGCCAGAAACTTTGACCAGACCACTACCCATACAATCTTTATACTCTCTAACCCCCTTCTGATCCAGATAATTCATCGGACGTCTGAGGGCATTACCTTTTTCATCCACAAGAACTGTTCCCTGCATCTGTGAACAAAAGGCCATTCCCTCAATCTCGTCAGGTTTAACTTCAGAAGCGATGATTATATCTCTTGTAGTAGAACATATAGTATCCCACCATTCCTCAGTATCCTGCTCCGCTCCACCATCATCAGATATATAAAGGCCATATGAACCTGAAGAGCTGGCAACCAAACGTATATTCGTATCTATTTCAAACAAACATGTTTTTAAACTGCTAGTACCAAAATCATATATGATAATGTACATTATTCTTCCTCTTTCAGATGTATATCCCAACCTGTATTAATCTTATCTTTAACCTTTTCCATAGTATCTGCATTAAGATCCGGCCAGTCATTAACCTTGGTAGCCTTTTTAGTTACCAGATGAGCCTTCTCGGCACATAATGCAATAGGTGTATCTGCTAGAGAGTCTGAATAGAAATTATCTATTACTGGGAATCCATGATCTATAATGTACTTAGCTTTTTCCTTTGCATACATCAGATTATTTACAAAAACGCCATATTCAAGATCATATTCCGTAGCAATATAATTAACCCCCAATCTCCTGGCAATCGGGCCGATGATACACGAAGGAGAAGCACTGATTATAAGATCATCAGGCCTTTTTTGTGCCAGATACCATTCTGATATTCTTTTTTCATATTTATCCCAGTATTTTTCTATCTGAACATCAAAATCATCTAGCATTGTAAGGTAACTAAACATCTTACGCTGCATAAGATAATTTGGAATTTTTCCTTTTTTATACTGGAAAAAGCTTTTAATCACACTTGGAAAATAAGTAAACCACAACTTCGGATGACGTTTCAAACACCAAAAAGCAAATCCTATTGAACAATCCGAATAAAAAATCGTACCGTCAAAATCATATACATTCATGGCAACCCCTCATTAGTTTTATTTTTTTTGATTTCAATTACGAAAAAACAAAAAAGTCGAACAGAAAAGGAGCCACTGTTCGACTAAATTTTTAAATATATTTAATTATACGTAAAAATGGCGCAGTTATAGCGTAAAAATCATGTATGCAAGTAAATTTAACCCGTCTCATCATATACTGCCCATGCATCATATGGTAAACTTTCCTCTTAACTCTATTAAGTCCGAATAGTTTAGTCCGAGACCATCAGTAAGATAGCCCTCCACACTACCAAATTCTTTATTTATAGAACTGAATGCATTCATCAAATAGCTGTCTATGACACCACCACCAGCAAATATCATCGCATCCTGTTTTTCCTGAGTACAGTCTGAATACTTGCCCTTTATCGCATCAATCTTTTGTGCGTTATAAATATTTGTCAGCATATAATCATCCAATATGGTCTTCATATCTGCACCTAGCGCTGCAAGAAGCAATGCAGCAGCAAGACCTGCCCGATCCTTCCCATCAGTACAATGCCAGAGAACGGCGTTCGTTTCAGGATCAACTTCGATTAAAAGGCTGAAAAAAACCTTATATGCCTTTTTCCCTCTATCTCCAAGCAGATACATTGAATACATTTGTGGACCAATAAGTCCCCTCTCATAAGCCATCTCTATCAGCTGGGACTTATCCATAGGCTGTGACAATATATCTTTAGGTATATCGGAGTTCCCAAGCATCGCAAAATAATCTTCAATCTCCACAACTGAATAATTATGATTATCAGCTCCAGTTATGATAGGATCAGGATTTTTCACTACTTCACTTTTCATTCGAAAATCTACAATATACTTTACATGATAGGTTTCACTCAGTTTGAGCTTAGCCTCAGGAGCAGCACAAGCAAGTTCAGCCGTTCTAATAAGAACACCTTTCTTAACTATTCTGCCACCAGCAGGATATCCACCTAGTTCTCTTGAATTGTGTACACCGGGAAGCAGTATTTCATTCTTTAACATCTTTTATTCTCCCATAAAACTAATCACGATACTCCCTAAGGTATCGGATGGAGTGTATCTATAATACTAAACAGCTTTTTCTTTGAGCTGGCTGTAAAAGGCTTTCTGATTATATTCGGTACGGATGGTGAAGTAGCAACTCCCCTTATAAGCTTAATCATCGAATAACCCTTCAAGATGCGGTTTATCTCTTCAATCTCCTTAGGATCATTTGTTTCAAAATATTTTCTGATAATGATGTCCCATATTCGGCTAAACTGCTGCTTAGTTATCCCCATATCCGTAGTTTTCCACTTGGATTTTTGCGCCGTTATATATACAAGATACATTGAAGAAAGATCAAGAACCGGATGTCCAAGTCCTGCATCTTCAACATCGATAAGTACTATCTCACCATTCTGAAGCATGATATTCCCAGGATGGAAATCCTGGTGAATAAATGTATTTCGATAAGGAATCTTTTCAACAAGTTCATTTAATCTATCAACTTCCTTCTGAGTATAGAAGCCTGCATCATATGTAGCCTTTATATCTGATCTGACTCTGTCTCTTGAATCAGGAAGAGCGCCTTCTTTAAACTCTGTATGATGCAGCTTAATCAGCATATCTGCGATCATTTCTGCATAATCATCAGTCTTTGCAGGATTAGAAGCTATCTCTTCACTGAAGGACTTAGCATCTATCATCTCGAAAACCACACCATAATTATCACCAACCTTGACCATATCAAATGCAATCGTAGTTGGTATTCCCTGAACAAAAGCATCCCTGGTAACCTCTCTGTTCTGCTTTATTTTTTCAGGACTATTACGCTTTCCGTAATAAACCTTAACGATGGTTTCAGGATCCAGACGATATACTTCTCCATTTCCACCTCTTCCCAAAAGCTCGCATCCCTCTATTGATATCTCTCGCATTGGCTTTGGCGCTTTTTTTGTCTTATCATTACCAACCTGCTTATCATCTCCCATAATGTAACCTCCAATCTGCATACCTTCTATTAATATGATTTATATTATAATTTAATAGAACGACCCTCTTCGCTTGCTTTTTTTAGAGTAAAACTGTTTATAACTAAAACAAGAATGAGCCCAAGAAGACCGAGCATCATGACTTTTGTAACTTTTTCAAGTCCATTTTGAACACCGAAACTTAATACTAAAAATCCAGCTAATACTATAACAGTCATAAAAATCCCCATTTCTAAGGGATTGTCCAGCATGGAACTAAAAACACCGCCTACTGCATCTTCTGTCAGTTTTGAGAAATCCCCCACAAGGAATTTCCAAAAATACGCCAACATCCAGCCTGCTACGGTCGTATAATACATCATAAGCAGATAACATCCTGCCACACAGAACCATCCATGAATATGCCACTTCGATCCAGGACTCTCCAGCTCCTTATAGCCTTCAACAATCGTCTTCTTACTAGCTCGTCCAATACTGAGTTCCATAGTAAGGACCGGTATTCCCATTAGTATTAAGAACAGGATATAGAATAGTACAAATATCGCTCCACCATTCTGTCCTGCTACATAAGGAAATTTCCATACATTTCCGATTCCTATAGCGCATCCTGCACTTACCAAGATAAAACCTAGTTTGCTTTTAAAGCCCTCTCTTTTCTCATTTACCATAACTATGTTTCCTTACTAAAATGATCTTATTTATGCCCCAATTACACATTTTACCTGTTCAATACCAATAATGAAAGCCCCGAATCATTGATTCTCCTCACCCCCAAGCAGAATTATCTTCAGATTTACAAGTCCATTCTGAAAGTCCAGTTTCCAAAAGATTTGGCGTTATGCTCTAGTGTTTCTTCTTTCACAAGGGAGAAGCCGTTACCAATATAAAAGTCCACATTTTTCGCAGAATTAGTAGTTACGGTAATCAGTTTTCCACCATTAGATTGCACTAACGGAACAAGGAACTCCTGTATCGCATACGATCCCACGCCTCGGCTCTGATATTCCGGATCAACTGCCAGAAAATACAAATGCCAGCGTGGCTCAGGGATGCTTTTTACTACAACTTCCGTTTTATTTGACAATTCCATAAACTTAAGGGTACCTGTAAGACCAATCCTCGCTATAACCCCCATCATTCCGCTGACTGCATAATCCCAAAAACCGACCGGTTTATCTGACGGTTTCTCAATAATCACGATACTTGCAACCTTTCCGTCAATAATACCTATATAGCAGTCATCCTTGCGGATTGTAGCTCTGAAGATTCCCTTCATCAGATGCTCATAAAAACTACGCAGTTTTATCTCTGATTTGAACCTGTCTTCGAAAACTTCCCAGAACAACGGATATTTTACAAAAGATTTGATAAAGACATTTAATACCTCATCTTCATAAGATTTCTCAAATCGTACATATTTTATTCTGTCTGAAGTCTTAACCATATCCCTCCCCTTGTTAAGTAATTAATAGATCTTCTATTATCGTATAGCATCCAATTATTCAAAAATGAACTCATGTATCCTCGATACCCAGATAGCATTCTTCATTATACACCCTAGTCCACATAACATTTTCTTTTTGCATATATATTAATCAATTAGGTCTGGACTCACAGTTTATTCATCAATTCTTTCAAAAAGGTGCACACAAGGTGCAAATCATTTATTAAACTTCTTGAAACCGCCTATTTACAAGGATTTTTACATTGATATCCTGTACTGCCCCAGCAGACAAATAATACTTTTATAGGCATTTCTTACCTCCAAAACCGCATCAAATTGCTTCCGTTTGCGCCGGTTTGCCAGGCTGCTGAAGCTTCAGTCATTTTACAGAAAATCGTGCCAAATGGCAAACCCCGGCAAAGTGTGGCAAATCCCCACCGTGAATCGTAGTCAAAACGTAGTTTTTTATGGCCCTATAAACTACTCGTCCCTTGGCGTGGGTGCATTTCGATTTGCCGTGGGTGCATTTTTCGTGGGTGCACTTTTGCACCCATGCACCCATTTTTGTGGGTGCATTTGCACCCACGATGGGAAGATTATCCGATTTATCGTGCCACCCATTTATATACCAACATGCCATTCCCGTAAGGATCATCCTCTGCTCCGTATTCTTCATTAACAAATGTGTATCCTGCTTTTTCCAACACTCTCGCCGAGGCCATGTTTCCATGAACAACGCGCCC
>JAEEGL017037095.1_pt1 | contig 21634 bp, 48 predicted proteins | sample 9134231 | NCBI WGS metagenome assembly JAEEGL01 (sample SAMN16246548, study PRJNA631951) | gut metagenome | biome: gut microbiome; feature: rumen; material: fiber-attached | host: Bos | place: Iran: Karaj | collected 2018-10
AACTCGGTAGGGGATGGGTTGGATTTGAGCGTGTCTAGGATGTCTTGTACTGCGCGGCAACGGTCAGTATCACGCTCTATGGAAAAATCGAGTGAGTATTTCTTTTTCATATTTCCACCTCCTTGCTTCTATTATATCACGGTGGGTTTGCGTTTGTCAAATGTTTGACTTAAAAAAGTTGAAAAATAAAAAAGTTGAAAATAAAAAAGTTGGTGGATGTGGGGGAGCGCCCCCATGTAACCGAAATGTAACAAAGCTAGAATCCCAAAAGCTAGCCCCGGGGCTGCTGGAACCTGGGTTGCAGGCCGCTGGCGCTGAATTCGAGGGCAGCAGACCGCAGAATTTCAGCGCGAGGGCACCCCACCGATTTCAAATTTTTCCGGGCCGACCCTCCAAAATTTTTTCCGACCGAGGGTATGCTAATTTTTATCCGCACCCGCCCATTGGCGCGCGAAATTGTTACGAAAGTATTACAATTCGTAAGAGTACACCGGCGCGCGAAATTGTTACGAAAGTGTTAAGAAATGTTACAGGCGCGTAATAATTGTTCAACCCACCGAAGTGGCCAAGAGTTAGTCATGACTAACTTTCTTCGAAGGAGTCGAAGTGGTTCCGAGTTAGTCATGACTAACTTTTGTCAGAGTGGCAGAGTTGGTCAAAAGTTAGTCATAACTAACTGTTCGGTACCGAACGAATAGAGGTGGCGCCGAGTTAGTCATAACTAACTCCGCGGGACAGAATTGTCCCGCCGAAGTGGTCCGGAGTTAGTCATAACTAACTAGGTACCGAAAGGTCAAAGTCAGTCAAAGTCAAACCGGGACAGAATTGTCCCGCCTCCCTCACCACGCGAGGTATATCGGCAGCAGAGGTATATCGGCAGCCGAGGTATAGCGTACGCCGATATACTTCGCGTGGTGAGGTATGTCGCTGCCCGAGTGTATCAGCAGGCGAGGTAATATGTCTGTCACTACACCTCCGTCAGAAATTATTATCACCCACTAAGTTAGTAGGCAAATAATTAGTTCGGTACCAAATAAAACCGGGTACCTCATGCGAGGTACCCGGGGAAGTGGTTCCGGATTGTCTTTTCGTTTGTGAGTTCCGCGCCGTTGAACTTCACTTGAATCTGCGTTCCGTTCAGTTCAATATCTCCGGCGATCCAGAAGGGAACCGAATCTCTTTCCCATCTCTGCCCGGCGATCTGTTCGGTGACGATCTGTTCAAACTTGATGCCGGTGTTCCACTTCTTATCGTGGAGGATTTCTTCGCCGCCGAGGAGCGTGGCCCGTTCGACCAGTTCCGCGCACTCCGCAACCCGGGCCTTGATGCGGATTTTGGAAAAACCGCCTTTGCTCTGCGCGGCCTTCTCAATCTTGAAGAACCGGGCGAGTTCTTCGAAGGCCATCCCGGTCACCACATAGACCAGATGGTTGAGGATGAAACCGAACCAGTATTCGGTAGCGGCGGCGTTCGCGTGATAGGCGGTGATCAGCAGGTTCATCATTTCGGGGTTCCTCCTTCGTCTGTCTTCGGTAAGATTATACCGCATATCGGGCCGGTTGTCAACACTTTTTTGAAAGTTTTTCAAATAATTTTTAGGCAAGGTCTTCCGCATGGAAGACCACGCCATCGAAGTCGAGCGCCTGTTCATTTGCTTTATTCGCATCGTCCCAAGCGGAGAAGAACCAATACTCGCCCTCGATCTCACGGGCAACGATGTACTTCTTAGTCTTAGCGTATTCGGCAACGTTCTTGATGGTCATGTTCTTGATCTCCTTTCGTTTCCCTTTCCACGGTCTTATTATATCATATTCCGGGCGGTCTGTCAACACTTTTTTCAAACTTTTTTGAAAAAGTTTTTCCGGGAAGGAGGACTTAGTCCTCCTTGCCGTACCGGATTTCCGGGAGGGTTTCGCCGTTCTTTTCCAGTTCGGCGAGGGCTTCCTCTACCAGAGCTTCCATCGTGGTTTCGGGGTAGTTCATGAAGTACTTCATCTTGCTTCCTTCCTTTCCTTGGAGGGTTTCCCCTCTCTGTGATTATAGTATAGCATAGTCCGGACAGTTTGTCAACACCTTTTTCAAACTTTTTCAAAAAAATTTTTTCGCCATAAAGATGGGCAGGTCTGCCGTGGGTCCGAGTCGAGTCCCTCCCCTCATCTGTCTGTATTATAGCATATCCGCACCGGCTTGTCAACACTTTTTCAAAAAAATCAGCCGGCCGAAATAGTTCGGTACCTAAGGATCCCACATAGAAAAAGGAGTTACGCGAATGCGTAACCCTCTTTTTTCAGTTCCTTAACGCGCGCGTTGAGTGCGGTCTTGGTCTTAAAGTATTCACGATTCATGGCGCGACCGCCGTACCGAGTGGTCAGATAAAATCCTTTGGGCATGGTTACGATGTCAAGAGTCTTCATAGTGGTTTTCCTTCCTTTCTTTCTTTCCGTCTTTCGACATTGTTATTGTATCATAGTTTCCGCGGTTTGTCAACACTTTTTTCAAAAAGTTTTTTCAAACTTTTTTCGGCCGGCCGAGGACGACCGCCTTAGGCGGTCGGATCCTCGCCCATGAAGCAAGCGCAGAAGTTGCGGATATCATCGAGGGAAAAGTCCCGACAATAATCGTCCATCGTGCGAGTCATCAGATGGTAGCCGTTCTCGACCATGTAGGCGAGGATTTCGATCTTTTCATTGTAGTCCTTCATTTTCGTGATCTCCTTTCGTTAGTCCCTTTCTACGGTCTTAGTATAGCACACCGGCTCCAAATTGTCAACACCTTTTTTCAAGAAATTTTGAAAAAAGCGATATCTCTTTCCCATCCCATCTGATCGCAAATCTTAGCACCCGTAAGAATGGCGGTTTTGGCGAACTCGATCATTTCCTGTTTGTTATTTTTCAGCACAAAATGATCATTTCCTACGTGCGTATATACCTTCTCCAATTCGATTTTCATTCCCGCTTCGAGGTATTCAATACAACTTTTAGTCGTATTCGGCAGAATGAAGTACGCAAGTACTCGGAAGTTCTTTCCGTTTATTGATTTGATAACGCTTGCTCTTTCATTCATTTTGTGTTCAGTGGTTCCATTTTTCGCCCTTATATACTTCTTTTTCCTGTTCAGATAAAAACCAATATAGACGATACCTTCCTGAATAACTTCATGTACTTTATCAGCCTTCATACCCATTGTCTTGTGCTCCCTTCCTTTGATGGTATAAGTATATCATATGGGATCCGGTTTGTCAACACCTTTTTCAAAAAAAGTTTTTTTTATTTTTTCTCAAAAAGGTGTTGACAAAATCGACCGGCTATGGTATCATATAGTCAGAGGGAGGGAGGCAAAAGAAGATCCGGACCAACGGCGGAGATGCGCTTTTTTAAGTTGTACGGACAACTTTAAACAAACTAAAAAAGAGGGCGGGATTTCCCGCCCTTCTTCTTACTCGTCCCAAACGGGGTCCGACCAGTCTTCTTCCTCGTCCCGTCCGAGATAGTGTTCATACTGTTCGAGGGTCAGGCCCTGTTCGGCGAGCAGGGCGGTCAGCCGTTCCTCGTGCTCGCTTGCAGTTGCGGTATCTCCGGTCCACTGGGCTTCTTCCCGGGCGATGTTCTCCGAAGAGATTGCGGTCCAAGTCGCTTCGTCCCAGTTCTCGATCATTTCTTCCATCATTTCGTAAGTCATCATTGTCTTTCCTTCCTTTCTTCGGAGGGGTTATCCCCTCTCTGTGATTATATATTACCATACTTCTGCCGGAATGTCAATACCTTTTTTGAACTTTTTTTAAAAATTTTTTGGCCGGCCGAATCTTTCGGTACCAAACTAAAATTTGGCTCTGAGAGCGTCTGAACGGCTTTCATTCGATAAAATCCCTGTCCGTCATTTCTTCAGCGCCTTAGAATGGCAAATTTCGCACATATGTAGAAAATGGTAGGTTTCCCTACCATTTTTTACAGGAGGTTCCGAAGGATCCCTACAATATATTGGGGTCTGTAGGCACCGAACCCCCACATATTGCGGTTGCCTTCTTCATCATCGAAGAGGATCCCGCCACCCGTGGCGCTCTTCTTGTCCGTGCCGTAAGTGACCACTTTGATTACATCCCATGTAACCGTGGGCAGGTGGTCATATAACCATTCCCGCTTGGCCTTTTCAACCGCTTCATTGTATTCAGTCGTTCCGTTTTTTGCTGTCCAACTGATGATTCCAATTTCGTGGCCCCGCTTCTGTACCGCGGTCAGCAGACGAGCGATAACGGCGAGATTGCCGATTCCCTTCGCCTCGGTATAGGGGCGGGTATCTTCGGCCTTAATAGCTTCGAGCCATCCTTTCACCCCGTAAAAATCAACCAATGTGCCGTCCATGTCGAACCAGATCTTCATTCGGTAACTCCCCCTTTCTGATTATATTATAGCACACTTCCGCAAAAAGTCAACACTTTTCCGAAAAAAAAATAAAAAACTTTTTTCTCAAAACCCCTTGACAGATTCGGGCCGGCCATGCTATAATACAGGTACAGTCGAGGACACCCCGGAGAGGGGAGAGAGGTTGGACAGGCTCACGAGGAGTCCGCGCGCTAGTTAGTCGCCACTAACTTCAGCCGGCGCACACTTTAGTGTGGTAAAGTGTGAAAGTACCGGGAAATGAATGTGCCCGGGCCAACTGGCCCGGGGCTTTATGTGCTACCCTTGGGAGCCCTTCCCTCAGTAGCGCGGTCTCTGGCACCAGACCCATGTGCTCCCCTTGCGAGACTCCCCGGGGAGCGGGGCCGTCGGATCCCATCGGGATCACCCCCTTTCGATGGTCTAAGTATAGCACATCCCGGGCAGAATGTCAACACTTTTTTTGAAAAAACTTCTTATTTTTATTTGATAAAACCTAACACACTACCGATCACAAGCAACGGAACTATAGAAACAAACAAGGCAATCATTCCATAGCAGGGTTTCCCTTCATCCAAATGTTTTAGCGTCCGCCGCGCGCCAAAAGGCAGAACCATAAACACATCAAACGCCAGAATCAGAATGAAGATGATAGTCAGCATAGTAGTCATTTTTCGTCCTCCGTTCTTTTTCGTCCATTCCCTTGGAACAATTATAATATAACATATGCCGGATTGATTGTCAATACCTTTTTTAAAAAACTTTTTTTATTTTTTTCAAAAAGGGGTTGACAACTGCCGGCCCATCGTGTATAATATAATCAGATCAGGGGAGGAACGCAAGACACTGGGACCCACGGCGAACCTGCCTAACTTTAAGTTGTACGCCCGCATGCGTACAACTTCAGCCGGCCGGCCATTTGACTATCTTTGACTTTCGGCCGGCCGGTTAGTCTCGACTAACCAATGCGTCCCCCGATATTCTACCACACCTGCGCGCAAAAGTCAATAGCGAAATTGTTACGAAAGTATTAACAATTCAACTACAATTGTAATACAATTGTAATACTTTTTTTACAGAAAAGACATTGACATCCCCGGCCTATGGTGCTATAATACAGGTACAGTAAAGGAAAGGGGTTGACCGAGATGACGATGACCGAAATGATGAACCAGTACAGCGCGCGGAGCGCTGCCCACACCTACGCCCTCGGCTTTGTGGAAGCGCACAACCTGTACGCCGTGAAGCTGAGCTTCGCCGAGCTGAGCAAGTTCTTCAAGCTTGACCGTGCTAGCTCCAAGCGGGGCGGGTTCGCCAAGATTCGCATCAAGCTGACCGCTAAGGACCGTGCTGAGCTGAGCGCCACGGCGGAGCTGATCGGAGCTGAGGACCTGCTCACGAAGGACAGCACCCACAACAAAGGCGAGAACTTCGAGCGGGAGCTGACCGAGCGGTGGACAGCTGAGACCTGGGTCAAGGACAGTGTTCCCTTCTGGGTCGCGGGCGACATCCGGGTGGATGGGGTTGAGGTTCAGGTCAAGCTTGACGGCGCGGAGCTGACCAACGAGCGGACGCTGGCTCGGATTGCCTGAGGCAGTCCGGGTCAGCCGGCCCGGCCCAGCCGGCCCGGCCGGCTCGAATCCGCCGGCTCGAATCCGCCGGCTAGCTAGCAAGCTAGCCGGTTATTTATTTATAAGCTAGCTGGTTAAGCTAGCAAGCTAGCAAATAAATGTACCCTAGCCAACCGGCTAGGGGTTTAATGTGGGGATTTGCTGGCTTGTCAGCGGGATCCTCCCCTGTACCGAACCATCCTCGGTACCACAGACTCTTGAGATCACCTCACGAGCGTCTCGGTGGTCGCGCCGTACATCCAACGCGCTTTCCGAGCCATGTCTCGCCGCTCTGTCCGTCTCTGGACTTCCACCAGAGTCACGGTCAGGCTCTCGTGGTGGGCCTCGTGCCCACGCAGGTGGCCATCCCATGCGAACAGAGTCTGGTCGATGCTCGCGGGGAAGGTGATCTTCAGCACCTTCCGCGTCTTCGTTTTTTCCACCTCCCTTCCGTGACTATATATTACCATAACCCGGGCCATATGTCAACACCTTTTTTGAATTTTCTCAAAAAGATTTTGCGAGTCGGCGCCGGCCGGCCGGCACACTTTACCACACTAAAGCGAAAAAGCAAAAATCTTTTTGAGAAAATTCAAAAAAAGGGGTTGACAGCCCTACCGGTTGATGCTATAATTAAGATGTTCCAAGAGGGAACGGAAAGGAAGGAAACACCATGACTCGCAACGAAATGATCGCCCGCTACAACGCCCTCGCCGTCGCCACCGCCTACATCGTCGGCTTCGTCCTCAACGGGATGCTCTACTACACCATGTCCGAGCACATCGCTGACAGCTTCCTCAAGTTCGATCGGATGTCCTCCAAACGGGGCGGTTGGGCGAAGATCCGTGTAAAGCTTTCCTCTGCTGATCGGAAGGCCCTCGTGGCTTGCGGAAAAGCCATCATGATCGGGTCTGCGGATCTGCTCGACACGGAAGACAAGTACAACAAGGGCGAGCGGTTCGAGCGGATCATCACCGAAACCCTCACGGGTGAAACGTGGGTGAAAGATTCCATCCCCTTCAACGTAGCAGGGGATATCACCCTCAACGGTGAAGAGGTTCAGATCAAGTTCGACGGCGCTGAACTCACGAACGAAAGAACCCTCATGCGGATGGCGTGAGGGTTTGACAACGGATTGAAATTATGATATAATATATTCGAGGTGAGAGAGATGGAAAAGTTGGTAAGTGGATTCGGCTTCGTGATGTTCTGCCTGTTCTTCTTTGTGGGGTTCCTCGTGGGGAACGTGTGGTTTTGGGGCTGCGTTCCGAGCCTTGCGATTATGCTTTTCGGCGCATGGTTCGAAGAGTGATCGGGCCGGCCAGCCGGCCAGCCGCCGATGTTGAAAAAATGTAGCATCGGATATGCTATGATATATATGTAAGAAGGAAATGGAGGTAATTCAAAGATGATGAACGTACAGATCAACAACCTTCCCGAAACCGCCACCCATCGCAAGTGGATCGTGTGCCGTGTGGTCGATGGTGCGGTGTGGTACTTCGGTGCGTGGGCGTATGACCACGAGGAAGAAGCGCACGCACAGGCGCTCGAGGTGGATGGCTTCGTGGTGGAAAACACCTCGTGGCTCAAGGGGTGCCTGAAACCCCTTGACAGGTAATTTCATTTTTGATATAATGTAATTGAAAGAGAGGTAATTAGTATGATTAAAATCACGAAAGGCATGGCACGGAAACTGTACAACGAGGGCGCGGAAGTTATGATTATTCCGAGTCGCGTCCGCCCCAATGGGGGACTTGCCTCATGGATCACGAAACCCGAGGACGATTCCGTTTCCTTCGAGAATGTATGTAACGCGATCCACTACTACAACTGCTCTCCCGAAACGGGGATGTCCCTCGTGTATTACGCAAAGGACATCTAACCCGCGCGGATCGGCCCGCGCCGGCTAAGTCTAGCCGGCCGGCCGAAAAAGTTAACAGAATTGTAACAAAATTATACTTGATTTTGTAACAAATCTATGGTATTATAATAATGTCGAAAGGGACAAGGAAAGGAAGGAAAGAAAATGACAATCCGCAAGTTCAACGATCATCAGTACGCACAGGCCACCATCATCGAGTACACCAATGGCGCTAAGACCCTTGTTAGCTACAAGACTCCCGTTATCTACATCGACTCGGAGGGCTGGCTCAAGGTCAACGGGCTGTACTCCATGACCACGATCCGCCACATTGGCTGGTTCATGCGCGAGCTCGGCTTTACTTATCAGCTGGCGAAACAGCTGTACAACGATCGGAAAGAGTTCAACATCTACACGGGGGAGGTCATTGATTATGACGATTGACGAACTGATGAAAGAAAATGCGGACATCCTTCGGCGCATGAAGGAAGAAGATGACCGCTTTGATGTTCGGCGTATGGCTCACGAGTATTGGAATTGGGATATTATCCCTCCCGCCGAATACTACTACAACGTGGGCGAATACATCAAATGCCATCCCGAAGAGTTCAAGGGCGCGGGTCCGCAGTGACCCGCCTCGCGCCGGCCAGTTCAGCCGGCCCGCAAAATTAACAGAATTGTAACAATTTTATACTTGATTTCGTAACAACTTTCTGCTATAATTAAACCATCGAAAGGGAGGGAAGATCAAATGAACCGCACCTACAAGAAGTCCGCTACCACCCCTCAGCCGAAAGGCATTTGGCCCTGTCGCCACACCAACTCCCGTGTCCTGCGGAAGCGGATGGATCGGATCGACCGCCGTAGGCTGAACCGCTCCTGTAAGGAGATGGCATAATGGCGCTGCGAGCTGGCTATAAACGTCACGATGAGCTGGCTGCGTGGGACCTCAACGCAAGCTGTCGTCGCTGGATCAAACAGGACTCTCCCGCGAATCGGCGCCTGAAGAAAAAACTTCGGCGTCAAGCAAGAAAAAGACTTGACAAAGTACTCTGGAACTGATATAATATACCTGTAAGAAAGAGAAGGAGGATTTCAAGATGGATATGTATGAATACGAGGATTCTTACTGGGACGAATACGACCAGTCCATGCCCGAACCCGAGGATTATCCCGAAGGCGACTACTACGAGGACTGGGACAACCTCGAGGTAGGGTTCGACCCCTACATGGGGTGCTACTCGGACGATTGCTAATCGTCCATCGGAATCATAAGGCGGATGTGTAATAAATCTTCCTACTTCCTACGTGGCAAGTAGATGCGTAATAAATCTTCCCGTCTTATGATTTCGATGAATGATTGCTAATTGTCCGAGGCCCGCCGGCCAATTTTATTTTAGCCGGCCGCCGATTTAACAGAATTGTAACACTTTCGTTCTTTTCCTGTAACATATTTATGGTATAATAATATTGTTCCAAGGGGAGAGAGATGCGGAAATGCCCAACACGCTATCAGCAAGTGCTCGAAAAAAAATCAAGCGAAATGGAAAAACCCCTTGACGAACTCCACAAAGTGTGGTACAATAACAATGTCGGAAGGAAACGGATCGCCTACCGAAAGAACCCTGCAGAGCGGACTGATCCCCCTCAAAGTCGTGATAAGCGATGCTCTGACGGGAACGAAAAAAATTTTCAAAAACCCTTGACATTAGATCACGAAAGTGATAGAATGAATATGAAAAGAGGGGAAGGAAAACCCCACAAACCAGAAAGGGAAACACCATGAAGAAAGTCACCATGAACACCATCCTGTCTCTGATCGCCAACATCGACACTGACGAAGCGAACGAAGTTCGGGCTGAGCTGACCGCTGAGCTGAACAAGGGAGCTGAAGAAAAGGCTCGGAACGCTGAGCAGTACGAGCAGGCGAAAGCCATTGTCATGGGCGAGCTGAGCGACACGCCCGTAACCATTAGCGAGCTGTGGGACGCTCTGGCTGGCAAGCTGTCCGAAGTCGGTATGACCAAGGGCAAACTCCAGTACGCTGTGACTCGGCTCTGGAAGGACGAGATCGTCCGCACCGAGGGTAAGGTGAATACCTACAGCAAGGCGTAAGCCTTGCCCCTCCCTCCCCTATGGGGAGGATTTTCTTTTTAGCGCAAGTTGTCCGTACAACTTCGCGCCGGCCATCATAACAAAAACTTAACAATTTTACTGCTTGACAAACCCTAAAATTATGGTATAATAATAGTGAAAGTGAGGTATGAAGTATGAACGTAAAGATTGGTAACGTAACCGTAGACTTGGACGAAATGTCCTTTGGAGAGATCAACGACATTGTTCAGCAACTGCGTGTAGTGCGCGCCCGTAAAGAGAAGTGTAAACATATTGTTGACAACTTCCACGCCATGATTGAGAACATCCGCGCCGAAGGTTTTGACTTCGTGTGTCGTGACACTGGGGAAGTTCTCGATCCCAAATACTGGGTACTGTATGACTCAATCAACCAGTGCGCGTATAACGAAGGGGAGGACGAATAATATGGCGACTCGTGTAGGTAAGTATCTATTCGATATCGACCTTACGTCAATGACTATCGAGCAACTTCAGTATCTGATCAGTGGATGTCAGAAGACAATCAAAGACAAGCGTAAGGAAGCGATTTGGCGCGACTTCACCGCTCTGAATCTTCAGGCACACTCCCTTGGTTTCGATCTGTGCTATACCAATCCCGATGTCTCAGATGACAAATACGTTCTCGATCAGTATAATTTCGAGATAGTCGAGCGCAAGTCGTGTTGACTCGCGCCGGCCAAATTTCAGCCGGCCAAATTTCAGCCGGCCGCCAGATTTAATACTTTTGTAACAATTTTCCTCTTGACAATCCCGAAACTATCGTGTATAATTTAGGTACAGAGAGAGGAAAGGAAGGTACGAACGATGAGAACGATTTGGTGGGACATGGATGGAACAATCGCAAACCTGTATGCGGTTGAGAACTGGCTTCCGAAACTGAGAGCAGAAGACCCCACTCCCTATAAGGAAGCTGAAGTCCTGTGGAACATGAGTCAGCTGGCTCGGCTGATGAATCAGGTACAGAAGCTCGGCTACAAGCTCGGAATCATCAGCTGGACCTCAAAAGGTGGCTCGGCAAGCTACAATAAGGCAGTAGCTGAAGCGAAGGCAAGCTGGCTCAAGCTTCACCTCGCAAGCGTGAACTTCGATCATGTGACCATCGTAAGCTACGGAACTCCGAAAAGCCTTGTGATGGAAACAGAGGATGATATCCTGTTCGATGACGAAGAGCCTAACAGAGATGCTTGGCTCGGTGAGGCTTACGAACCCGAAATGATGATTAAGGTGCTGAAAGCACTGCTTGGAAAGGAATGGTAATATGAAAGTCAAATTTACTCAAGAGGATTTGGATGCTATTGAAACCGCGTATTATGATAATGAAGGAACAATTCCCTGTAATGTTTCATACACTCCCAAAGAAAAAGATTACCAGATTTTACAAAAATTATGGTTGCGTATGGCAGACCGTATAAATAAAGAAGTTAGCAACAGCTAACTTCGCGCCGGCCAGCCAGTTGTACGTACAACTTTGTATACAGTATTCTTATAAAAAATATATTGACAAATTTCAAATTTTATGATATAATATATATAGAGGTTGAGGGAAGGAAGAAAATTTCCTCTAACCCAACCCCTTGACAAATGCCAAATGTTGTGATATAATGTGTATGTAAAAGGAAAGGAGAGATGACCGATGACTAAGGCTCAGCTTGAAAACAAACTCCGTAACACTTTTCTCAATTTCGTTACCGAACAGGTACAGACCGCTTTTGATACGGATGTTCTGCCCGTAAGCGCAAGCGAACTTGCGATTCCTTGCCTTGACGAAGAGGGTAACGAAAAGTTTGTACTGATTAAGGTTAGTATCCCTCGTGGCACTCGCAATGGTCAGGGTAGTTATGACCCCTACGATGGCTATGCTATTGCCGAAGACTACGCCCAGGATTGCGTGGAAAAGGCACAGAAGAAAGCGGATGCCGAAGCGAAGAAACAGGCGAAAATCGCCAAAGACGAGCAGAAGCGCGCCGAAAAGAAAGCGCTTGCCGAAGCAAATGCCAATTTGAAAGAGCTTCGGAAAATCAAGGTCACCGAAGGGTGACCTTCTTTTTTATCCTATAACTTTAACACTTTACCATAGTAAAGCGCGCCGGCGCGCAGATTTAACACTTTTGTAACAATTTGTGTGTTGACATTTCCCGTATATGTGATATAATATATATGAAAGTTGAAGGAAAACAACGCAAACCAGAAAGGTTCTATTATGAAAGATTTGTACATGGTGTTCGACACGGAAGTTTGTAACTGCCCCAAAATTGATGGTCAGTTGGATGTCTCAAATGGTCAGTTTTATGACCTTGGGATACAAATCATAGATAAAGAAGGTTTTGTCTACGATCAGTATTCTATCGTGAATGAGGATGTATTTTTTGGTATGCCCGAGGCAATGTGTGAAGCGTACTTTGCGGACAAGATTCCCCAATATCTTGAGGATATGCGGATGGGCAAGCGCAAGATCATGAATACTTGGCAGATTTACAAACTGATTCGGCAGTTGTGCGAACAGTATGATATCAAGGCGTGTATCGCCCATAATGCGAGATTCGATATCAAAGTAACCAATGCCACCCTCCGTTATCAGACGAAGAGCAAGCGGAGATGGTTCTTCCCTTATAATATGCCAATTTGGGATACCATGAAAATGGCGAACGATACAATCTGTAAGCAAAAGCGTTACATTGAGTTTTGTAAGGAAAATGGTTACATGACCAACCACGCAACTCCGCAGGTACGTAAGACCGCAGAAATCCTTTGGCGGTATTTGACAGATGATACGACATTTGAGGAGGATCATACTGGACTTGAAGATGTAACTATTGAAGCGCAGATTTTTGCGGAATGCGTTCGTCAGCATAAGAAAATGGACAAGTTCGCAGAGTTGGATGAAGGGGATCGGTAAGATCCCCTTTTTCTTTTTATTCGCCCATGTAACCGCGCGCCGGCCAAAGATTTAATAGAATTGTAACAATTTCGATATTGACTTGTAATATGATTTCTGCTATAATAAGAGTGTCGAAAGGAAGGTGTTACGGATGCGGAACTACGAAGAACGCGCAAAGGATTTTGTCAAGATGCTTTTCCCTCTGATTGATGATTGTGAAGATGTATGGGACTTCCGTAAAGCGGTCGAAATGTTCAATCGTCTGTATACTCGAAAGGTTCGGCTCAATCATGGTATCGCAAGGGTCGCATTTATTACCTCTGACTATGTAGTCAAACTGGAATATGATTCTTATGAAGTCAATTGCGTGGGCGGTGGCGAGAACGAAATCAAGATGTATGCCATTGCCGAACAAGAAGGATTTGCTTATCTGTTCGCCAAGGTAGTCCCCTATGACTACAATGGCAAGCGGTTCTATATCATGCCCCGCATCCACGGAGTAGGTCGATATAGATATGATTACGCAGATGAGCATATGACCGATGAAGAAAATGACTTCTGCTGTCGTCACGCCATTGGCGATCTTCATGGCAACAATTATGGCTTCCGAAATGGTCATGTTTGTATCATTGACTATGCGTGTCGTGAATACACAGATACTTCCTCTTCTTCCACTTCCTCTCGCAAAAGTTGGAGCTAACTCCAACTTTCGCGCCGGCCGCCAAATTGTATACAGTATACTTTGAAAATAATGCTTGACATTCAGTATAATTTCTGATATACTATAATTGTTCCAAGGGAGAGGAAAATGACCCCATTCCGATGGTAGGCTAACATGAGAACCTCACTTGCAAGTCCCTAGCGAACAAAAAAAGTTTGAAAAAACTCTTGACAAACCCCAAAATCCATGATATACTAAATACGTAAAAAGGAGAAGGAAACTCCCCAAACCAGAAAGGGTAATCACCATGACTAAGACCATTATGAACTCCATCCTGTCCACCATCGCCTCTATCGACACTCCCGAAGCGGAAGAGATTCGGGTCGCCATTCAGAAGGAACTGAGCAAGGGCGAGGCCAAGGCTCAGGCGAATCGGGATCTGTACGCTCAGGCCCATGATGTGGTCATCGCTATGATGGCGACTCTGACCGCGCCCGCTCCTGTCAGCGAACTGTATTCCGCGGTGGAAAACGAACTGCCCCAGGGCATGACCAAGGGTAAGTTCCAGTATGCGGTGACTCGTCTGTGGTCTGACGAGATCGTCAAGACTGAGGGCAAGGTCAACACCTACTCTCTGAAGGCGTAAGCCTTCGGAGAGCGAGGAAAATCATAGTTGGTAGGTATGGAAAGACCACGCAACCCTCACTGAACAAACCTCGTTAAAAAATGTACGGAAATCAATGCGACTAAAGGACTCCACGGGGCGCACTGCGCCCCTATTTTATTTCCATTTCACTTTAGCACTTTACCTCGTTAAAGCGCGCCGGCGAATCCCAAAACCAGCCGGCGCGATTGTATACAGTATACTTTAAAATTAGGTATTGACTTATGGTAAAAATTCTGCTATAATATAATTGTTCCAAGGGGAGAGGATAGTGCGAGCAGTACGCTCCTTGCTAACGCTCACTGACGAGTGAGATTCAGAACTAAAAAATAAAAAAAGTTCTGAAAAACCCCTTGACAAAAAGCAAATCCTGTGCTATAATAAGGATGTCAAAGAGATGAGGGCGACCCACCCAACGAGGTCTGAAGAACCGAGTACGTGAATTGCAATAAGTCGTATGAAGGTAAGTGGGAACGTGCTGAAGTCACTCGGCGAGTAGTCCGAAACTTTAACTCAAAATCTTTGAAAAAAACACTTGACATCTTCCACAAATTGTGGTAAGATATATATGAAAAGGAGAACGACACTCCACAAACGAGAAAGGTAACCACTATGAAGAAATCCACTCTGTCCGCCATCTACGATGCTCTGAAGTACATTGACTTCGACCCCGAAATTCTCGCTGAAGTCGAGAAAGAACTGAACAAGGGTGAAGCCGAAAAGGCGCAGAAAGCCGAAGCCTACGAGGTTGCGAAGCCCATTGTCCTCGGCGCTCTGTCTGATACCCCCGTGACCATCAGCGAACTCTATGATGAGATCGCCACCAAACTGCCCAAGGACTTCACGAAGGGCAAGGTTCAGTACGCCATCACTCGTCTGTGGGCAGACGAAGTGACCAAGACCGAGGGCAAGGTTAACGCCTACTCTCGCAAGGCGTAATACTTCGAGTCCCACCGCATCAGCGGTGGGACTTCTTCGTACTGTACATTGGATACAGTATCCAGCGGGCCGGCGCGATTTAATACTTTTGTAACAATTTTGTGCTTGACTCTTAATATATTTCATGATATAATATGTATGTAATCAGAAAGGAGAGGAAAGCAATGAACGTATACATCAAGAACACCGAAGGTCAGCAGACCGTAAGATACCTTCCGATCCACAAGGCGTTGTGGTTGCGGATTCTGGTATTCGCAAGATACTGTAAAGAAGATCGACCCATCGTGAGATTCGTAATTTGAAAGGAGTATGACAATGAAAGTTTATATGTGTAAAGTATGGGATGGCGCCCTTGGCGATTGGGTAGATATTGGCGTATTTTCCACTCGTGTTAAAGCCCTGGGAGCAGGCTCACACTATATCGCACAAGCGTGTGAAGACGTGACTTTGCTTGATTGGGAGTACGACGCAAACGTTTGTACAGATTGGTATCAAGGCACGAATGGACGCGTCTTTACTCGTGTCGTAACCGAAACCGAAATAGACCGAAGTCTATAATCGGCCGGCGAGCCGATTGTATACAGTATCCATTGAAAAAAGTAGTTGACTTTTAGTAAAAATTCTGATATACTATATATGTCAGGTGAGGGGAAGAGGTTCTCCGAGGGCGAAAAAAACTTTGAAAAAAGTTTGAAAAAACCCTTGACAACCACCCCAAAATCTGATATAATAAATACGAAAAGAGGAAGGACACCTCACAAACCAGAAAGGGTTACCACTATGAAGAAACTGTCTCTCGAATCCATCTACTCCTTCCTGTCTGACAATGGCTTCGCCAACGAGTACCCCGAAGTCATGGACGAACTGCGGAAAGAAATCACCAAGGGTGATGCGCAGAAGGCGAAGAACGCCGAAGCGTATGAAGCGATGCATGATGTTATCGTTGGCGCTCTGTCCGATGTCCCTGTGACTTGTGGCGAACTGTTCGAGTCCATCAAGGGCGAACTGCCCGAAGGTGCCACCAAGGGTAAGGTTCAGTACGCCCTGACCCATCTGTGGCAGGATGAGATCGTGAAGATCGAAGGCAAGCCCAACACCTATCGGAAGGCGTAAGCCTTCTGATACGTTGGTGGCGTCAGAACACCTTAAATGTAACTAGGGCGGTTACAGCCAACGCCACGAGGATTTCCGAGGATCTTTCAGTGTGGTTAAACAACATAAGTCCTCCTCTTGCCCCACTGGCTCAATTGGTAGAGCAACAGACTCTTAATCTGTGGGTTTAGGGTTCGAGTCCCTAGTGGAGCACACATTTCCTAACTTTCCTTTCTTTCCTTCCTTCCTGTGCCCACCGCAAGCGGTGGGCACTTCCTTTATCTTCTCATTGGATACTGTATACAACGCGGCCGGCCCGCAATTTGTACGTACAACAATGTATACAAAATAAATTTTAAAATTTGCTTGACAAATCCCAAAACTTAGGTTATAATATATATGAAATCAGAAAGGAAAGGTGATTTGAGATGGCTAAGATTACTAAGACCCAGAACGATAAGTCCCTTCGTGACCTTGTTTTTGAAGAACTGTTTGAGGGTAATGATACCAAGTACGACTTCGTGCGCATCAATGACCGCCAGTATGGGGTTCTGATGATTGACCTTAATGGTCATCAGCGGTATGTCCGCATCGGTGCGATCGTTGCCGAAGAACGGGACGATATGACCGCAGAGGAACTCATGCAGTCCGAGATTGATGCCTACAATCAGAAGCAGGCAGACAAGGCAGAGAAAGCCAAGGCGAAAGAAAAGAAAATCGCCAAGGACAAGGCTCGGCGTGAAAAGGAAAAGGAGGCAAAGGCTAATGAAGTACAGTGAAGTATGCCCGCATTGCGATAGTAGTGAATATGAAATCAACGATTATGGTGATGATTTCGATCAATTCGGCGCGGAACAATGGTGGGAATGTACCTGTGCCAAATGTGGAACCAAATTTCAGATGATCAAATTGTATAAATTGACAGAAGTTATTATAGAAAAGAGCGAGTTAGCATAAGCTAACTCCCACCGGCGCGCAAATTTAACACAAATGTAACAATTTACCCCTTGACTTTTTTCATATATATGATATAATGTTAGTGAAAGGAAGGGATAGAAAATGACCAAACTTCAAGCAATCCGTGAGTTCGCAGATTTCCTCGCAGAAGGACACACCACTATCGCTCGTGACCGTTGCGAAGATGGTAACTGGACGATGGATCTGTCCAATGCTACCCCTCGCCTTCAGATTCCCAAAGATCTGACCTACCGTGATGATAACGATAAGGCTTTCCGCAAGGACTTTACCACTCGTTGCCCTCTCGCCAAAGGGTTCTCCGATATCACCCTTACCATTCTCCATGAGTTTGGACATTGGTACAACCGCAATGTCATGAACATGGTAGTTTATGATGCGATGATTCAGAGTGAAGAAAACTACTTCGCCAATCCTTACGAAGTCCTCGCTACCCAGTGGGCAATCTGTTGGCTTCTCTGCCCTACTAACCGCAAGATTGCGAAAGACTTTGAAAAGAAATACTTCGGGAGGGCATAACATGAAAGAATTAAACGACTACTTAATCGAAGTAGTTAAAAACTCCAAGATTTGCGCCAAGTGTATTTTCAATCACGGTGGCGTATGCTTCTTCGCCTATGAATGTATCAAAAACAACTATGATTTTCGCCAAGGAGATCAAGAGGAATGAAAGAGTTTTTCGGTATTCAAGAGCGCTTCCGCTTTGAGTGGAACGATCTCCGCGCCTTTATCCAGATCGTCAATGTCGCCCTCATTATGATGTTTGGCCTTTCGGTCGCATGGTTGGGCCTTGCTATCGCCCTCTTCGGCGTGGTCAAAGATATGAGCCAACATCGGCACATAAATGATATTGTTCTTCACTTGACAGGCGTTGTCCTCAATATCCACTTCCTTCATCTCTATTACGCAGGTTAGAGCGCACTCTAACCTTCGGCCGGCCGTGAGATTTAACACAATTGTAACAATTTAGTAGTTGACTTTTAACGCTATATCTGATATAATGAGTGTGTTGAAAGGGAGGAATGAGAAATGGCTAAGCAGAAGAAAGTCAAAACCAACGTGGAAATCTTCATGGGGATGCGGAAATCTTGGGGCAATGTGAACCCCGTGACCCGTGTGATTCCCGACAAGCGGTTCAAGAAACCGAAGTACAAGGGAAAGGAGTGGGACTAATGAAGCGCGTATATGTCATAATGTGTGACACCTATGATAACGACAACAAGTTTATTGATACTGACCCCGTAGATGTTGTCAGCGCCATGGAGACCGCAAACGCAGTATGTACCACTCTTGAAGGAGATAATCCCGAATGTGTTTACTACTGGCGTGAAGTAATATCAAGTGAGGAGTTGGACTAATGAAGTGTAAGAACTGTACCAAAGAAATGGAACTCGAAGAGTACCACACAGACTTTCTCAACAACGAGGAAGAAATCCGTTTGCGGGAGCATTTCTGGTGTACTATCTGCGGGCGCGAAGCAATCAAAGATACCTATTATAAGAGAGACAGAGAGGAAGTTAAATATGGAAGATAATGTAGAAATCTATCCCAAATGCCCCCATTGTCAGTGCGACCTTGAATATCATGACCAGATAAGTACAGACTATGATGATGCCTACTACTTCGTCAACTGGTCAGCTTTCTGTCCGCAATGTCAGCGTACTTTTACTTTCGTCGAGGATTTCAAACTTGTAGGGAGGAGATTTTTGAATGAAGAAAACCATAATTAAGCGTCTTGTATATCATTCTCCCGCGAGTGGTGAAGTATTCTATGGCGGTGAAGAGTATGACGGATGCCTTACAGATGAGAATATCCTTGGCGCCATCCACGAAGTAGGAAAAACTGTGTGGTATGGCGATAGTCTTTGGACAGTCCGCGGGAATGACTTAGTATACCGTATCACAGTAGAAGAGTTCATACAGTATACAAAAAGCAAACTTGACCTTCTTCTCGATGCGATTAGACGTATCTAATCGCGGCCGGCTAATTCAGCCGGCCAATTTTATTTTCAGCCGGCGCCCACAAGTGTATCCCTCCCCATTATCTCACAGATCCCGAAATTTGTCAAGTTAAATTTTTGTGTCAAATATGTTACAATTCTGTTACAACTCTATTACGCTACCTGTAACATGTAGAAGCCTTGCTCCGCAAGGCTTCGCAAATGTCAAATATGTATACAGTATACAGTATACAGTATACAAGCTGCGACAAGCTGGGTAAGCTGGGTCGCTATAAGCTGGGAGCTGGGAAGCTGCGAGCTGGGCCGAGTTTCCGTCGTCGCCCCGAGATTATACGACACAATTTTTTAATGTAACATTGTTCAGAAGCTGCTTCCGAAAAATCACAACCACCGATTTTTGGCCTGCGAAAGCCCCTGGTACTCTCGATGAAATCGAGAGCATCGCGAGCTGCCGCAAGCCGTTTCTCCGTCATCGTATAAAATCGGGACCAAATTCTGGAAAAGCTGGAAAAAAATTTTTTTAACATTTGACAAGCTGCGAAATTTCTGCTATAATATAAGTGTAGAAAGGAGAGATGAGAGATGAGACGAGCATATGTAGTCCTCGGGCAGCTGGATAATGGCGAGCTGGATCGCGTGTATGCGATATGCCACAGCATGGAACGCGCTGACGAGCTGGCGTTTCAGGCTGAATCTGAGGATCCCGACATTCAATACAACTACTACGAAGCAATCGAGGAGGATGATTGATATGGAAACTCGTACCTACTACTTTCCTGCTAACCGGATCGGCCGCTACATTCTTAATTATCTAATCGAGCGTGTAGGCTGCTCGATCGGCGATATCCGCAAGGTCGCTGACAATATCGCCGTGCCGATTACCACGCAAAAGCGCGACATTGTTAAGGTTGAGCGCATACTTCAAATGTATGACTTAATGTGACTAACATTTGACTTTTAGTCAAATTTAGAGTATAATAAAATTGTTCCAAGGGGAACAGAAAAAATTTCGCAGGGTGGTCTGCAGTAAATGAACCACTGAGATAAAAGGAGGAAATATGAATTATTCTGATGTCCTGTCCGCTGTTATGGCTATTCCGGGTGCTGAGAAGTGCCGCGCGAATAAGACCAACTTTATCGCCGTGCCCACCGAGGACGGCTACGTCAAGGTTGCGGTTTCCGTTGCTCTGGCAAAGGATACCAATTCCCACAAGGCTTTCAACTTTGAGGCCGCTACTGCCGAATACAAGGCTTGGGAAGCTGAGAGCGCCCTTCGTGCCGCTGAACGCGCCAATAAGCCTGTAAAGGTAAAGGGCCCGAACCCTGAAGCAGAAGCTCGTCGGCAGGCTCTTGATGCCAAGCTGAGCGCTCTGCCCGCATTCTCTGGCTACACCGCCACCGACATTATGAATGCTCTGGCTGGTCAGATCGCTGAGAACGTAACTGTAATGGCTATCGGTTCCAGCGCAATGCGTCTTGTTGAGCAGGGAATCCTCACTGTTGAAGTGGATGACAAGAAGAAAAAGCGTTATAGTAAGGCTTAATTTCTCGGGGCGGCGATCGCCCCTATTTTTTATGCCTGCGGATTGTATACAGTATACATATTTGACTTTTTAGTATACTAAAATGTCAAGATTGTATCCATCGCCGCGAAAATTTATCCCCTTTTTCAGCCGCATTTGATATTTTTTACATTTGTGCCTGTTCTAGGGTATTAGCTGTATCAGTCACAACCGCCTTACTTCCGCATGCTGTCCGATTCACAAGCTGGAACATCTAGGTAGGGCGCAAGCCGTTTCTCCGTAATCGTCCCCCTTATCGAACGCATTTGTTATATATATAACATTTGTGCCTGATACGGGGTATTCATTTTTTTGGTAATCGATTTTCCTATTGCGCAGCTCCATCCGTACTCATTAAAATAAGCTGCGTAAAGTAATGAGAAAAGATGGACTCCGCAAGCCGTTTCCACGTCGTCTCCCCCTTATCGGACGCATTTGATATATATATAACAAACGCGGCTGATCCGGGGGATTTTTGGGTCGATTCATTATTTTTAATGATTTTTTTTAAATAAATTTATTATTTGACAAATAATAATTTCCTGTGTTAAAATATAAAAAAGAGGAAAATTTGGGATTTTTTAATAGTTTTATCGGTAAAATGTTTGACAAATGCTGAAAATTGGCGCACTCCCACTATCAGTACCCCTTCCCGGGCCAATTTTCCCGATGAGCAGCATTTTGTATCAATACGCACCTTCGCCCCAAACGCCGAACATTCCAATTTCATTTTCATTTCCTTCCTTTTTTCATACTAGGAAGTATATGGGTGGGAATCCCGAAACCTCCAATTATTTTTACAGGAGAAATTTTTATGGCATATATTATTGATTCGTATAATAAATGGGACTAGTGGGATCGTGATCACGCGGTTTATAGGTTTGAAATTAATGAGAATTGGTATGCGATTTTCCAAGTA